>C687J13896_1000027_pt1 | contig 144519 bp, 93 predicted proteins | sample RifGroE2_FD_13896 | JGI IMG/M metagenome (IMG submission 13896)
AATAGGACTTGAAAGAGTTGAAGCCTTAGAAGCACAGAGACACACTCAGGTCAAACTTACCCGGTCAGACTATGAAAAAATGATTGAAGAATTGAAAAATAATCTTTAAATAATTTGCATAAAAGAAAATAAGAATATATATTTGATTGTTTAATTGAATGACATGATAGACGTGGAAGACATTTACAAGAAAGGCAAATTAATGAAGTTATATCGTGGGCTTATGGGTATTAAGCAGTGCGATATGTCTGCTGAACTTAAAACGCAACAAGGCAATTACTCTAAAATGGAGAGAGGGCTTGAAAATCCGTCGTGGCGGTTTGATGTTGTGCGCAAAAAATTTGAGGCATGGAGAGAACATGAAATCATTAGGCTTAAAAAGCAAATAGAATATTTAAAAAACCTTTAAAACTAACCCTATGACAGCACTAATCATCATTATCATTGCAATCCTGGCTTTTGTTGTGTTGATGCAGCAGTCAGAGATTGCCCGGAAATGCAAGTCACGTGAAAAGTATTCCTGCTTATGGGAATTCTACCATTTTGTTGGAACGTGCAAGGTAGACGAAAAGAACCGTAGCTACATTGCTGACAGACTTCAAGGCGAGAGGTCATTACAGAAAGACGAAAAAGCCCTACATTTGGTAAAGGCGTGCGAAGAGGTATTTGATGCGAGATTTAACAGACTGAAAAAATGACAACAGAACAAAAGGCGGATATGACGAAGGAGGAGTTCGCGGATAAATATTCGCAATTTGGTATGCAAGAGGGACTGAAAGAAGCTATTAAAAAGGAACTTCTTGCCGACCTCCGCAGCGTGATACGGGGAGTTTTACCCACGTTCTTAACATGGCTTGAAAAGGAGGGTTACAATGTAGACTTTGAATGGGATGATACATTGATTGATGAATTTCTGAATAATAACCAATAACCAAAGAGATGAAAGAACTTGGAATAACAAAGGGAGAATACAAGATCAGGAAAAGCGGGCAAGAGCTTTTCATTGATACTCCGACAATGGAAATCTGCCGGTCATGGTCAGATAGCCCTAAATACCGCAAACATTTTGAGTTATTCTGTGATGCCGGTAACACCGCTCAAAAGTGTGGCCTATTGCCTTCCGAGCTACTGAAGCAGCGAGACGAACTGCTGGAGGCACTGAAAAGGCTTGTTTACCTCCATATGTGCGAACAGGAGGGTATAGGCTCAGGACAGCCGACATTTGAGCAATGGATGAAGGCGGTTGAGAAAGCAGAAGCAGCGATAAATAATACTCAGATTTAAAGCTAATCACTAAAGCAGAAGAGAGATGAGTAGGCAAACAACAAATAAAAATGGTGAAACAGTAAGGTGTTCAAAAGCATTAATCTCTCCAAAGCACTTTTGGTGTCCACGAAATAAAAAGGGCTATAAGTTTCCCGGACTAAAGAAGTGCGAGGGATGTGGTTATGCGGTATGGACTAAAAATGGCAATTGAATAACCCCCAAACATCAGAGAGATGACAGACGAAAACAAATTTGAAACATGGGCAATTATTGAGCTCTTTGGGCACAATCAAATTGCAGGTAAATGCACCGAACAGAACATAGCCGGTAGTAATATGCTACGGGTCGATGTTCCAGAAACAGACGAACAGCCATCGTTTACCCGGTTTCTTGGCAGTGGAGCTATTTATGCAATCAACCCTGTGACCGAGGAAATTGCGAGGCATTGGGCCAAATCACTGCAAGTATCTCCGGTGAACGCATGGGATATTCAACAGTATATTAAGAAGCAGAAACTTGCATTACAGGAGGGGAGGGATGAGAGATGACAGACGAAAGCATTATGCCATTTGGCAAGTACAAAGGAGAGAAGTTAGCAAACGTGCCTCCCGAATATCTCCTGTGGCTATATGATGAAGGTAAGTGTTACGGTGAGTTGAGAACCTACATCGCTGATAACATGGATAGTATTAAAGCTGAAATAGAATACAAAAATAAGCAGAAAAAATGAGTACAGGATGGGAAAATCACGAGCCTTCCCCTATTGAGTTCATGCATGGTAGACTAATGGATGAATTTCATAAATGGCGGAAGGGCAAAACCGAAAACACAACGGTTGAAATTAACGGGCTTGAACTGAATAGTATCATAGTTGCCGCAAAGCTCGCAACCTATGAAAAATACAAAGTCCTTGGATTGGATAAGGCTATTTTAAAATCTGATTTAAAACCCCAGCAAAAATGACAGACGAAGAAAGAAAACAGGCAGAGGAAATACTAATAGAGAAGGAAATTCTTTATGAGCATGAGGGCAAATTAAGATTCAATGAGGATATTATCCTAAGAGGATTTGTGCGGATATTCACTGAGGCCCTTGAAGCCTATGCCGCCCTCAAGGTAGCCGAGGAATACGACGTTGACCCAAGGGAAGGGTTATTAATGTTTGAAGCAGAGGTTAACAGAAAGGTAGCCGAGGCAACAAAAGAGATGTACCCTGAAGCATTTATTTTGTGGGTTAGGAGTGATGAGTTTTATGAATATTTCGAAGAAGAGACTAATAAAGACGGCAATATTATATGGGAGTACTTACCGTCAGGTCAGTGCATTCACGAAATTAAGGATTTATTTGAATACTGGAAACAAAACATAAGCAAATGAAAGAACAGATAATTGCAATACTGATAAATCATGTCCGTGAGTTAGCAGGTCAATCATGGATAATGGGTATCCCTAAAAATGACGTTGATGTAGTTGCGGAAGAAATAGACGCACTATTTAAGGTAGCCGAGATGCCGACAGAGGAAGAGATAGAACGGGCTGCTAATAATATTGCTGATCCAACTCAAAAGAACGCTTTTTATAGGGGAGAGTGGATAGGATTTAAGGAGGGTGCGAGGTGGTTTCGCAACCGCATGAGTAAACCGAACAACTGCACGGGAGGGGAGGAAGGATGAAAACGAAGAAACCACCGATGGGTTTAATGCCTAAGAAGTTATGGGACGAACAAAGATATTATGACGTTTGTGCCGCCATAACGAGGTACTATCAAGCAGGGATGAAGATACCAATTAAATGGATCAAGGAATACAACAAATTTGTGGTGAAAGGAGGAGAGAAATGACGCCCGAACTCGCAAAGACACCCTGGTTCGATACCTACCAGCTTTCCAGAGGCAATGAAGACACCGTTGAATACCTCCGTAGGAAAGGCATAACCCCCTATATACTTGATGTAGGGCCTTGTAGCCCTCTGACAAAAATGATCCATAGGGAACTTCGCGTGGCACCGATAGCCAACACCGAAGGAGACCTTGATGTTATGCCATTTATGGACGGGATGACCTTCGACTACATCATCTATTCTCACACCATCGAGCATCAGTTCAACCCTCTGCATACCCTCCTGGAGCTCCGTAAGGCCATGCACGATAAGACCAGGATGTTTATTATTCTCCCCAGGCGAGGCAAGCTCCTCTGGGACCGGGGCCACTACCATGAGATTGACCACTACCGTATGAAACTCCTCCTCCAACGTGCCGGCTACGAGATAATCAGCTACGAGCTGCACAAAGGATGGCGGCCATGGTGGTTCTACCTCACCGGGATCAGGCCCTTGATGAGACTGTTTTTAGAGTACAACGCATATTACGAAGTAAAGAAAAGGAAAGAACAATGATGAAACTATTTAGACTATTCAGAAGTAAGTCAGCGGAGACCGAGCATCTCAGGGATAAATATAAGGACTGCGATGTTGAGTTCATGCCCAACTCACAAAGGTTCTACCCGAGATATAAGGGCAGATACTTGTATTATTGGCAGTCGAGAGGAAATTTTACTATCGAGGAACTAATATCCGGGTGCATCTACGCTGACACCGAAAAAGAGGCGATACTGATTATTGATAAGTTCCTTGAGCTTCGTGGGGTTGGCTCAGTAATAATAAAACTAACGGCAAACAACATATGAGTAACGCAAGAACGATGCGAATGGCCCGAGAAAGAAAAGCCAACATTCTATTTAAGAAACCCGCAGGGAAATTTGAGAGAATAGACCTTGCATCCAGATGGCATCCTGAATGGATGACCAGGGCATACCAGAATAATCGCTATGTCGTGATGATTGATGATTGTGCAAAAACAACGAAAGGTATCGCGATAAAGGCCATGATCCAGCGCCATGACGATCAGCCGATCCCTAATCATTGGGCAGAACTACAGAGTATTAAAAATGAGCTTTTTGGCACTGAGACAACGGGGATTGAATTTTATCCTCCAGAGAGTGAGTTGGTGAATGATCACAACATCTACTGGTTATGGATATTTCCGAGTGACGTGATCCCTGTTCCAATATTTACGGAAGGAATACAGCAATGAAACGTGAAACCCTCCTTCGCCACATGTTTGAGCACGGCCGCCTCACTGCTTATCACGAAGGCGAGCGCCAGGTAGTCTGGGGAGTGATAGCCGATGTCAACTGCGACACCATGCGCATACTCAACCATGAAGCCGAACTGCAAAAGTTCGAGATGAAGAACATCAAGGGGTTTCGCAAAGAAGTGTTCAACCTGACCCGGAAGTATTCCACCCTGACCTGTGACTGTGGCTGCAAATCAACGGATCGCTTCATCTGTGAAAAATGCGGTCGTACATTCTGCGGCACCAAGCATGGCGTTCTCATCCGGGATGAAACAGGCACAGCCCTTAATCTGTGCGAGAAATGTGTATCATCCGTGAGGCCATAAACAAACAACCAAAAGGATTGTTCATCAACATTTACAGTTTGTTGGTAAAAAATACGGCAACATTGACGGAAATACAACAGAAGTTGCTATATTTACCCCCGAGACAAACGGTAATCCGGACTCAGTTCATTGAAAGATAAATAGCCGAGGAGGGGTGTTCGCACCCCAGAGCAAGATGAGGGATAAGTCCCTCTGGCAGCCGGGAAAGACCGGCAACATTACGGGGTAGAGTAAGTGGTAACTCACCGGTCCCATAAACCGGAAGCTGTGTAATCGTGTGACACCCCCGCTACAAGGTATCAAAACTGTCGGAAGCATTTTGGTGACTACTTAGTTCGGTTTGCTTAACCCCAGACCGGATGACTCAAATGAACTGCTAATAGCAGCGTACAGCGTTAAGTCGCTTAATAAATCATGTTGCCCTAATCATGTTTTATGTACTTTCATGCCAACGAACCACATTGTCAAATCATTTCTTATCAGAGATGATGTAGCCCTCTTCCCAAAACTACTTGAACAAATGCTTCATGCCTATATCGTGACAGATGAGTTCTGTCAGCAGCCCCAGGAGCAGCGAATCGAAGAGATTGGAGCTTATGAAGATATCAAGTTATTGATAAACAGACTAATAGAAAATAAAGAGTCTGTTTGTAGTGAGAAAGAGATCCTTCCTCGGGCTCAGGAAACTGAAACAGCATAGGAGTAGAATAAGATACGGGTTTGATCTATGAGCCCGTGTAATTACAGCGGGCGGGACCCTCAGGCCAACTCAGACAGTATTGCAGACATTGACTTTCACACAGGCCTCCCGCCCGTTTCCTTTAACATCAATAGGCGGTGTAGGGTGGAACCGGATCGAAAAGCACCACTGCCGAAAAACAAGGTGAGAGATGCGCGAACATCGGTAGTGATCTCCGTGATGAGTGGTTAGAGACCACGGCCCATATCGCACATATGGGAGGTTTGGAAAAGCATCACAGTATTGGTGTAACAGAAGAGGGGCTTGTAGGCCCCTCTCTCTTATCTCAGCTTGTTATTGTATCGCTCCTCGAAGTCCACCTCCAGGTGCGTGAAGTATGCCTCTTCATCTACCTTACCACCGATGACCAGGATAAAGTACTGGCATGAGAAGGTGGTGCGGCCGATCAGCAGCCGGTTACGCGATGCAAAGGTATTGGAGGAGTTAAGCAGATACCAGCTCTTGTCATCCGGGGATCCGAACAGGTTTACAGAGAATGGATTGTCGAGAGAGTCATACACCATGCCGGCGATGAGCATACGGTGTATCTTCTTGTAGCGGGTTGCGGAGAGCTTCATCGGCCTGGTCTCCATGTGTACCGGCACCAGCTCTGAGAAATCTTCCTGGGAGAGATCACACAGGTAGTTGTTGACCGTGCTGCCGGTGTATTCTTCAGAGGCCAGTATTGAGTCATCCGATGATGATACATCAGTTGATGATGCTAATATCGGATCCCCTCCTCCTTCACTAATTATGGCCCGGTAGCCGTAGGTCCGGGGATAATCCATGATGAATCGTTCCCATGTCTCAGAAACCTTGAACCATACTTTTGCCTTTAGCGAAAAGACCCATGAATAAGCCTTTGTGGGGTTGGATACAACCAGCTCTTTGTGTATGTGGTCCCATCCTATGTGAGCCCCGGAGAAGTAAGATAACAGGGGTATGTTGCAGAGATACGCCTGCACCTGGTACAGGTTTGGATTATTGGCAATGGCTGTATAGTTGACCGTACCCGTCAGCCGGCTCAGGTGATTGCCCTCAGCCAGCTCGCTTATCTCCACAGGAGTAGGACCGGAGATGATGTGCAGGCCCCTCTCGGTTGTGAATGCCGTCCCTCCGTCTATCTGAGTGATGGAGGCGGGGTTATTGCATACCTCCCGGGAGATAGAGACAATGGTTGAGATCAGAGGATCCCCTGAACCTATGTTCATGGTCCAGATGCCATCTGAGGTGAAGCAGAATATCGGGAACTGACCGAACTGACCCTGGGACAGCGCCTCGGCATTGGTTGACATGCCAAGGATCTTGCCGTTGCCTATGCGATATGAATTGATTGCGGGGTAATAGAACGGATTGGATTGCTCGGTAGCCTGGATGCGGTTGAGATCATCGTATGTATCGGCTATTGTGGCATAGACAGCATCGAAATAAGTTGTTATCGGTCCCACAAACTGATATTCACCGTAGGTTACCGGTGAAGTGGCCGAGGGCTGGTTGTAATAGGCGAAGTTGAGTAGATTATTCGGGGTGAGCTTCAATGTTGCGACTATCTTTGCTGTGCCTGAGAGCACTGGATCAATGATTATCCTTATGACCGTGGCCCTTGCATCCGGATAAGCCAAATACCTTCGTATCTTAAAGGCATGAACGGTGGGCTCGCTTGATGATTTGTAGTAATTGATGGTGGTACAACCCTTGCGAATAGTTTTCTTCCCGTCTGAGGTGTTCAGGTCAACCTCAAAGTACACAGTGTAGTCTGCCCCGGTAACGCCTCCTGTGATAGGCTCAAGGAATATCTCTGGGGAGAAGTTGTCGTAAATGCCTACTCTCACGTTACCCATGAAGATCCTCTCGTTATACGGGAAGAGGGAGGCGGCAAACAGTGTATGATGGCTGAAGTTGTCGGCCGGCATGACCGGGAAGGTCTCTATCTCCCGGAAGTCATCAATGAGATAGTGAAGTATTGCAAACGCTCCACCATCAACAGGAGTGCTCTGTATCAAGTAATAGTCACTATCGTCTGCCAGGGACGGATCCTTAAACAAAGGCAGAATATCGCTGGTACCTTCAACCGGAGCCACCGGCCTCATCGCGTATATATTAAAGTTTTTGATCACTCCCTTCCATTGGGTAGCGATATCCACCAAGACAGTCGGGGAGGTAGTGGTGGTCAGCTGCAGCCAGCGTCCGTGCCACCGGATTGAGTCGGCAGTAAGGAGCTCAAGGTATGACGAGCTGGTATAAAGTGGGGCAGACTGTTTGACGATTGTCCCGTCCACCAGCTCCCAGGCAAACCGTAGCACAACAGGACCGGTGAAGGAGTATTTCGCCTCTTTCTCTATCTTGGCCAGCACCCAGGCCAACGCCTCATCCTTTGTCGAGAGTCCAGTTCCATCCTCATTAACGGGGAATGGATAACTCAATGTCGGTGTCTGAACCGTAACAACCATGTTCGGCAGCTCCGGGAAGCCTGAGTCAAAGATCGTGTACCTCTCGGTGGTGATATCAAAGACAAAGATCGTGGTGGTCTTGTCGGTTACGTTGGATATTATCAGCGACTTGTGCAGCTGGGCGTACACAAACTCCTTATTGGTAGTGGCTATCCCGGCATTGACGGTTGCTACAAGTATGCCGTCCTCGTACACCCAATACCACATGCTGCCCGAGGGAGTGCCGATATAGACCTTAAAGTTATCATTGATAGTGTGGATGCAGCGAATATCGGAGGTAGTCATAACAAGACCCTCCTTTGGACCTACTGGCCGCCATGCTCCATCTTCAGGACGGAGGTTGATAACCTCCTGCATGGTGCCGTCAGCCACCCGATTGTCTGGGAGGTTTCTTACGATTCCTGACAGCTCTATTGTTTTTTGTTCCATTTGGATTGATATTCTGTTTTATCTGTAATATCTGGTTAGTCACTATTGCAAGGATATTTGCCTCTGAGTTATTGGGACCATTGCCATTCCCCGGATCCGGGAGGGGCTCCATGGTGGTCCAATGTACTGCGCGGAGTGCCTGCGACAGGCTTATGATATTTTTTGTAGGCGCTGCCAGGGCAACTATATTCTCAATGAGGAGCATTTTTGCATCCCAGGCTGTTCTCTCATACTTGGCCTTCTTCACTTCTATTGGCTCATCCTCGAGCTTGGCAAGCTCCTCCATGCGGACTCTGGCCTTTAGAGAGAGCAAGTGAGCATTGAGAAAACCCCGGAGAGTTTGAATGGGTATGCCGGTCTGCCTTGTGGTCTCTGCAAAACTCAGCTCGTTGTCAATAAGGATCCTCACGGCCTCCTCTTTCTTGGCATCATCGTAAATGATCGGGTATCTGTGGCGCTCCTTCAGTTCACTTGGGTCCTTGCGCTTTGTCATAGTAACAGTATTTGTTTCAGTCCAAAGTTCCTCAATCTGTGGTCGTATTTGCAGATAATAAGACCACAATTAGAGACAATATGACCTCAATAAATATGAATGTCTTTATATGTTTAGACTGAAATAAATCACACTCAACATGTCAGTCGGAGCAGCTTTAGCCATAGGTTCTTCACTCGTTTCCCTGTTCGGCTCGCTGAAGTCAGCGCAAGCGAATGAGAAATACGATAACTACCTCAACAAGAGGGAAACAGACCTCGATAACTGGTACAACAAAGAGTATAACACCAACTTCCTTGACACAACCCAGGGAAGATCCGCAGTCGGAGCACTCCGCACACAGTATGGTGAGACCATGAAACGTGTGAATCAAAATTCGGCAATTTCAGGAGCGTCTGATGAAGCGAAGGTGGCGGTAGGTGATAAGGTTCAGCGGGGCATGGCTGACCAGGTATCACGCATAGCGGGATACGGAACTGTATATAAGGACAATATTCGCCGCGAGTATCAAGGGCTTAAACATAATCTCCAGAATATGCAGCAAAATAATCTTTTGCGCAAATCAGAAAATTGGTCAACGTTAATGGACAATTCTACTAAGGCGGGCATTGGTTTTGCCGAAGCAGATGCTAACGGAGCCTTTGATGGGGTAGACGGATGGCTTAAAAATCTCTTTGGAAAGATCAAGGTTGACCCAACTACTCTCGCAGGATAATGAAAATATCCGGCATATATCAGATCAAGTCTTTATGCAAGCCCGAGAGGATATACATCGGGAGTGCCGTTAATATCCATAGGAGATGGACTGTCCATCTATGTAACCTTAAAAGCAATATTCATCATTCTGGTAAACTTCAAAATCACTTCAATAAATACGGTAAGAATGACTTGGTATTTTCAGTATTAATAGGCTGCGATAAAGAAGATTTGATTTCGACAGAGCAATACTTTCTTGATTTATATAAACCGTATTTCAATAATTGTATGATTGCGGGAAGTTGCATAGGTATTAAGCATTCCGAAGAGACAAAAAGCAAAATAAGTGCGGCTAATAAGGGTAAAATTCTTTCAGAAGTGACTCGCAAAAGAATGAGTGAGGCCGGGAAGAACAAGTCAGAGGAAACCAAAAGAAGAATAGGCGATGCGGTAAGAAGAAGGCCTCCTGTTTCTGAGGAGACTAAAAGGAGAATTAGTTTGGCTAAGAAGGGGAAAAAGATATCTGAGGAAACCAGAATAAAAAGAATTGAGACGCGAGGCCCCATATCAGATGAGACAAGGGAAAGAATGAGTGAAGCGAGCAAAGGGAGAATAGTATCTAAGGAAACACGAAGAAAGCACAGTGAGGCAATGAAAGGAAATAGATATGGGGTAAGAGCCAAACCTAAAATTGAACTTGAGTTAAATCTTAATTAATATACCATGCCTACCACAAACTATCTCGAGGAAGGACCTGACTCCGCAATATTCCCATACGAGCAACTCAAAGAGGAAGAGGAGGCCAAGAAGAAGCAGCTGCAGGACTCGCAGAAAAAAATCCAGCGCACAAACAGCGTTGGTGAAGCCTTCCGGCTATTGATTGACTCCGCTGGTGGATCCAAAGGTGCAACCATCAGACCCCGCGATGTGAACCCGGGAACTATGAAGGCATCGGAGAAAATGTATCAGATAGAGAGAGACAGCGATGCGGACATGGACCGGCTCCGTCTTATGGACCTTCAGAACAAACAGAATGACCTTCGCTATAACCAAGGACTTGCAGCAGAGGCCAGGGGTAATGAGCGCGAGGATGCAAAGATAGCAGGGCAGAGAGAGTGGGAAGAAAAGAAGATCAGCGGGGAGAGAGAGTGGAGGGAAGGTCAGGCCGAGGAAGAGTTTGGTCGTGAGAAAGAGATGGCGGGAGAACGCGAGAAATCAGCCATGAGGATTGATACTCACCAGACCAACGAGGATATCCGTAAGGCGCTGGCAGTAGATAAGGCAGAGCAGAGCAAGAACCCGTACCTCAAGCGTTACGCAACCATGTACGGGAACAAATCACCGTTTCTGGTCATCCCGGACACCGAGCAAGGGACAGACATTCCCCTGGGTGACGGAGATGCCATACAGGTCCTCAAGTGGATGCGGAGCGATCCGGCCATCAGTCAGTATGACAAAATGCAGATTGATCCCAAGGACCTGAGCAATAATCTCAAGTTTAAGAACCTTGTAGTCCAGAATTGGGACCGTTACAAGGACCTAGTGCGCAAACTTGCCTCCGGGCAGGCCATCAGCCCCGAGGAGGAGAAGGGAATCATCACCCGGGGAGAGAGAATGATAAGACAAACCGAATACGATACACGGCTCAAGGGAGTCGAGGCCATCCGCAATGATAAGAAGCGCGAGAGAGCTATGCAGGGATTGCAGGCAGAGTACCCCGATCTCCGTCAGCAAGAGCTCGAGGCAAGTCAGGCAGCCTCACAGCCTGCCGGACAGATATCCCTCAAGCCGGACCAGAGTGCAACCATTGATCAGGTCATCAATGCCACGGCCTCTCCCGAGCAGAAGCGGTCAGCTGTCTTTGGCTACCTGGTAAAGCAGGGCTATGACCAGACCGCAGCCAAGGAGTTCGCCGAGTTTGTCTATCAGAACTTAAATAACTGACCATGACTGAAGGGAATAAGCCTAAGAAGGTCCTGTCAACAGACGATCTACTCAAGAGATACAATGCACAGACACCCGCCAAGCCGGTTAATGCCGGCAAGGGCCTCGATCCCTGGGGCTCTGAGCTCGTTGATATAGACCAGCTGTTAGGCGTAGCCCCGCAGTCAAGACCAGTAGGAGAGTTTAAGAAAACCGCACTTCCTCAATCAGACGAGGACTTGTTTCAGGCATGGATGGCCGGGGAACAGGATAATGATGAGTATGACTATCGTGGTTTTTATCAATCTGAAAGGGCGGGAGGGAGCTTAAAGCCAACCATCAATGATTACGTTAAGGAAGATCCAAACTATCACTTTTACTCGATTGGTGTTGATGGTAAAGTTCTGAAATCACCGAAACACAAAACCTTTGATAAGACCATTGCGGCTGAAAAGGCCCTGGGTAACGAGCTTTATACAGATGAGAATGGAGATTTAAGGACCCGAAAGGCACAGCCTCCGCAAGGGGAGCAGGATGATTGGATAAATGCCAACCGCGAAGAATGGGAGGCAGAGTGGGCCGATAAGAACATCTTCGAGAAGATAGGAACAGGCATAGAGCGCGGAGGTAAGCAGCTCAAAGGCGGTATGCAGAAGTTCGGTGCCGAGATCATGCCAAAGATAGGCGCGATAGGTGAGAGAATGTCCGGCGGTGCCTACACAGCGGATGACATCATTGATGCAATGACCCCTATGCGCCAGAAAGGGGAGCAGAAACTTGATGAGGCCGGTGCCATACAGGGTAAAGGGCTTGCCTTTGAGTTCGGCACGTTCATTCCACAGATGGCCGGGACCTTTGCAGCCCTGGCAGCTGCACCATTCTCCGGAGGAACATCTGCAAGCGCCATCCCGGGCATACTCGGTACGGCAAACATTGGCGCTCTCACCAGCTCGGTAGTGGGTAGTACCCTCTATGAGGTTGAGAAATACAGCGAGGAGACCGGTAAAGAGATCTCAGAGGCAAAGAAATGGTCCGTTGCACTATTGGCCGGTACCGCGGAATTCGCTGCAGAGAAAATCCGTCTTGATCGCTTCCTCCCCAAGGGGATGACAAGCAAGATCCTCACTCGCACCATGAAGGAGAGCCCCGAGGTAGCTGAGAGCATGATGCAGCAGTGGGCCAAAGCTCGTCCTGCCATGTATCAGAAGTTGCTACAGCTGGGCAAGACTACCTTCCGAAACTCCAAAGAGGAAGGGATAGAAGAGTTATGGACCCAGATAGCACAGGATTACGCCAATTACCTGTACCAGGATCCGGAGGACAGGATGGGATTCCAGCAGATCATGCTCAATGCCCTTAATGCAGCCAAGGGCGGTGCCATGATGGGCGGGTTTATCGGTCCGGCAAGCTACGGATCCAGCCAGCTCACCACAAACATGATGCGCAAGCGCAAGGGAGGAGTATCATTGGTGCAAACCAGCGATGGCAAGGTCTATGAAGCCCTGGGACAGAGCAAGGATGGCGAGATTTATGTGCAGAATGCCGTTGGCAAGCAGTCAACGATCAGCAAAAAGAACGTTAAGGACCAGGTAACGCTCACCAACGAGCAGATGAAGGAGTACCTCGATGCCTACGACCAGGGCAGCGCAGCACTCCCGGAGCTTGAGGCACGGATAGCCAATGACCCAGAGACACAGATACGGGAGCTGGGGAAGAAATACACCTTCCTGGGCTACTCAGAGCAGGAACCACAGACAAACAGCATTCGGTTTGGGGAACTAAGGGACGGCCGCATGGTCATTCTCACCTCTGTCAATGAGGCCGAGAACGAGGACCAGATGGTTTACACTGCCAAAGATGCAGAGAATCCAGAGGCAGCTCCGTTTATGGTCAAGGGCAATGATGTCATTAACAGAAAGTCTGTCTCTTATGAGGAGTGGGTGGCAAATGAGCTCGCTCAGTACCAGGCCACCAAGCAGCAGATGGATGCAATGGTCACCAAGGCACAGGCACCTGTGCAGGAAGGCGAGACCATACCCATTGGCGAGAGGCTCTTCAATGTCACAGAGGTCACAGACCAGGGCATCACTCTCAATGAGATAGACAAAGATGGCAATCTCACTGCCACAACCGAGGTTATCACCCCGGATAAGTACGGAGAGGTGTTCGGTATGCCGGAAGATCAGGGTGGTCAAGAAGGTGGTCAGGCTGGTGGTCAAGTGGAAGTAGCAGCACAGCCGGCAGCTGAGGGAGGAATTCAGACAGACGAGAATCAGCCTCAAACAGGCCCCGTTGCAGCAACAGATCAGGGAATTCAAACGCCACAGGCCCAACCCGAGGCCATCAAGTCCCGGAAGATATCAGACGGCAGCACCGAGTTCACCATCATGCCCGAGGAGGATGGCTCATTCCGCATGCAGGAGGTCTTTGACACCCAGAAGAAGGCCGAATCAACCCTCAAGAAGCTGACCGAGCGTTATCCCAAGCTCACCTGGGAGATGCAGATGGTTGACTCCGGGGATCCTTTCACCCCGGATGAGTATGTCATCAAGGCCGCTGTCAAACAGGCCAAGAAAGAGGCTCCGGCAGCACCGGCAGAGGCACCAGCACCCGTAGCAGCCCCAACTATTGCAGAAACAGCACAGGTTGAGGTAGAAATAGAACAGAAACCGACAGAATCGGAACAAAAATCAGAGGTTGTAGCACAAGAAACCCCGGTAGAGGTCCAAGCGGAAGCACCAGCCCAGGAAGAAGTTGAGGCGCAACCGGCAGAAACAGTAGAGGTAACACCCGAAGAGAAAGCTCAGACTGACCTCATGCGAGCCAACCGCGAGGCCAATACCAGGCCCACGGAAGCACAGAAGGAGGCCGGCAACTACAAGAAGGGTCATATGAAGTTCGCAGGGTTTGATATCTCCATTGAGAACCCGGTCGGATCAGTGAGATCCGGCACCGATCCCTCCGGAAAGAAGTGGTCCATGCTTCTAAACAACTCCTATGGCTACTTCCGCAGGACCAAGGCAAAGGATGGTGATCAGGTTGATGTGTTCTTGGGTGACAATCTCGCTGCACCGGATGTTTATATCGTTGACCAGGTGAACCCGGAGACCGGGACATTTGATGAACACAAGGTAATGATGGGCTTTAACTCAGCCGAAGATGCCCGGGATAACTACCTTGCCAACTATGAACCGGGATGGAAAGGCATGGGATCCATCTCCAAGATGTCACTCGAAGGTTTCAAGAAGTGGTTGGGTAGTGGTACCAGGACCCGCAAGCCGGTTGACAGTAATGTGCCTGTCAAGGCCAAGGAAGAGCCAAAGGAAGCTGAATACCCCAATCCAGAGATACCCCTTGAGGAAACCCTACCTAATGGCAGGGTAGTATATAACCAAGAAGGTGATAATGACCTTCAGGTTGTTGATACATACAAAAGAGTTGATGCCTTCAGAAAAAAACACAATACAATAGCATTGTGGCAGGCCAAAACAGGCGACGTGGTGCAGGATATATTTACAGGGGAGGTTTTCACATTATCTAAGAAGGCCAGCGGCGGTATATCAAAACTGATTAGTGATGATGGTGTTGAGAAGAATATTAACAACAGCGATCCTCTCTTTATCAAGATTGAAAAGCCAACCAAGCAGCCAAAAGCAAAGAAGGCACCCGAACCAGCAGAGGATACCCGTCCGGTCAAGCAACTTACCAAGAAGAAAGGCTGGCCGATGTCAAAGGTTGATATAGCCAGACTCTCCCGGGAGCCGCAGTCATTTGAGGAGGCCGTATATCAATTCTTCATCAACAGAGGCCGCATATCAACAGCAAGACTCAAGCACCACCTCGGCACCCGCAGCCGTAGCGATTACGCCTCATTCATCTGGGCTCACAAGAAAGACGGTCAGATGACCGACAAACTCAATGAGGCTCATATCTTCCAATCACACCCGGAGTTACTTACTCAAGTGGGTGACCAGCAGGACCAGGAGAGGGCATTCTTTGATATATTACTTTCAGTCACCGGCCTCAATGACATGAGGACCCGCATTGATGAGATGCAGAGTAAGGCTGACCATGCCACCGAGGACATGCCTCCACCGCCGGATGAAGATGCAGAAACAGCAGCACTGGATACCGGTCAGGTTATTACTGAAGAAATCCTGCCTTTAGTAGAGGGAGATCCAGATATTTTGCGTATATTTGAGGTCGAGATCAATGAGTTAGGTAAAACGCTCGAGGATCTTAAAGCACTTGCGGCCAGTGACCCTAATTATTTTCAAACGTTCCCCTACGGGCTCAATGAAAAGCAGTTTAACGAACTAAAAAGCATTCTCAATGATACAGAAAGACAAAAGCAAATTAGTGGGCTGGCTGACCAGGTTGGTAACATTGAGAGCCGCAGCCAAGGGAACGACACCTTACCAGGAGTCCCTGTCACTGAAAGCCGAGATGATGGAGAGGGCCGAGAAGAAGGAGTCCAGCCAACAGCCTCAGCAGAACCCGCAGAAGTAGCCAAGGCCCCCGAGTTTGCAGGGGAGCAGTTCAATATACCGGAAGAGACCCCGGAGCCCAAAACACAATCTGAGTTTGCGGGAGATTTTATCAAGAAACTCCCCGGGGATTTTCTTAAAGCCAGTGATGGATCTATTGATTTTGGATATATTAAGCCTGAAACAGGCCTAAAAGAGGCCCCTATAAGGCTTACTGTAGGTAACGATAGTCATGGACTGATTCATATTGATAACCAGCACGGAGAGCAGATTAAGAAAGCAGGTTACAGAACCATCCAGGATTTCGTAGAGGAGGTTGCCAAGAATTATTCCGTTATTCGCTCCGGCTCGACCTATAACAATAAACCAACATATCTCTTAGAACTAACTGACGACAAGAACAGGACACTTATCGTAGAAATGTCCAAGAATGGGGAATATTGGAACGTAAATTCGGCTGGGATATTCAGGAAGGAGTACTCAAAAAATAAAGAAGTTGTTTGGTCCTTACCCGCATTAGGAATCAAGCAGTCCGTTACTACTGATGAAGTTGCGTACCCGTCAGATGGCAAGAGCGGAGCTGACAAGGTTAGCGGGAACTCTCCACAAATAACTTCTTCTGAGGCCAAAGATACGAAAAAAATTGATGAAAGTCAAGAGTCGCAGGAGAAAAAAACCGCGGAGTTCGCTGGGGAGATATTTGATAAGCCGGAGGAAACCGCTGAGATCATCAAACTCAGGGAGGAGAATACGGCCGCCAATGAGATAATAGAAAAGCGGATACAACGGCTAAGGGCTGAGAGGGATGCCAAGGAAGAGAGCCTTCAAAAGCGCAATGAACTATTTGGTGACCGCAAGGAGGAAGAGGAGAAGGCCGAGGGGATGCAGCCCATGTTCGCCGGTGATATCTTTAAGCCTACCTCCGAGAACCTTCAGACGGCACTCAAGCCATTCAATGATGGCATCAAGAAGGCAGAGGAGGAGATCGCTCGCAATAACCAGATCCTTGACGAGAAGATAGCCCTGGTACTCTCCGGGGCACAGATGACCATTGACATGGAGGCGCCGGCTGAACCAGGTGAGAAGGCCGAGACTCCGAAGGAGGATGAACCGGATGCACTCAAGCTCGAGATGGTTGAATCAGTCAAACCCTCAGGTAAGATAGAGGATTTTGGAGAGAAGATATCGGGAGCAAAAAAAGAGATCCGTGGTCAGATTAAAAAGCATCTTGACACCACCAATGAGGATATCCTCAATAATTCCATTTCGAAGACCCTGCCGCCGATTGACTATAAGCAGCTCATTGATAGTGGCGCCGCAACACGGGAGGAGGCAGCCTTCCTCCAGTATTTCCGCCACGAGATAGGCCCCAAGCCCAAGTCAACATACAAGCAACAGAGGTGGCTCCGTGGAGTGAATGCCTACAAGGATGTCCTGCGCTGGATAACAGACAAAGAGACATTCAAGGCAGAGCATAAGGGTATGACATTCATGGAGTTGATGAATGACAATATGAATGACTATGCCGTTCAGCAGATGAAAGAGCAGGTGAGCCTGTTACTTGATCTCGGCTTCCCGGAGATCACATCACTGAAGGGCTATGAGTTAAGGCATTTCGAGGCCCGCAAAACTCTAAATAAGGACCGGCAGTTAGTTGATATGCCGGCTGTCTTTGCTATCACCAAGGGTAATATGATCGTTCATAAGTTCGACACCCGTGAGGAGGCCATTGCCGGACTGAAATATATCCTCACCACAGATAGCGAGGCGCCGCAGAAGGTCAAGTTCGATATGTGGCGCGAGCGCAATAAGCCCGGGATATTCATTGGCAAGAAGCTGGCAGCGGGTAAGTTCATCACCCTGGCTCAGGGATTTGATAAGGTATCCGAGGCATCAGCATACGTTAAGAACCACCAGGAGGAGCTTGAGAGATTGCTCGAAGAGAAGAAGGTTATTCCATATGAGCGCCCTGAGGAGAGAGGCCCGAGAGTAGGGAAGGACTACCGGGGAGGTGATAACATTACCCCGGAGGTGTTCTCTGAGACCTTTGGTTTTCGGGGAGTGCAGTTCGGTAACTATGTAGAGCAGCTGCGCCGGCAAGAGGACCTTAATGAGGCCTATGATGCCCTCGTTGACCTGGCTGATGTAATTGGAGTACCACCGAGAGCTTTGAGTCTTTCAGGACAGCTTGGAGTGGCCTTTGGTGCCAGAGGCTCCGGAGGCAAGAATGCAGCTGCAGCACATTACGAGCCACATGAGATAGTTATAAACCTCACCAAGGGTAACGGACCCGGCAGCTTTGCTCATGAGTGGTTTCATGCCGTTGACAGTTATTTCTCCCGTGCAAGAGGCCGTAAGATGGAGTTCATAACAGACCGGCCCCGTCCATTGATCAAACAGGACGGTAGTACCGATGAGTCCATCAGACCCGAGGTACTTGAAGCATTTGATGGTCTTGTCAAGGCAATCAATCAATCAAAACTCCCGCTGAGATCCCGCGAGCTCGACAAGCGAAGGTCAAAGGACTATTGGAGTACTACCATTGAGATGGGAGCCAGGTCCTTTGAATCCTATGTACGGACACGGATGGCAGACAAAGAGACAAAGAACGACTACTTGGTTGCCTTCCGCGACATGGTTGACTATATTGTTGCTGCCGGAGGCGCCGAGGATGCTTATCCCTACCCGACCGAGGCAGAGCTCGGGCCGATAGGAGAGGCGTTTGATAAACTATTTCAGACGATAAGCACTAAAGAAGAGGACGGCAGGACGGTGATGTTCCGCGTCATTGGCGAGAGAGGCGCAACACTTAATGATGTTCTCATTGACAACCTGGCAACTGCTAAAAAGATGGAGCCTGATCACTCACCCCGGGCGGTATTCCTTGCTACCGGATGGCAGAGAGGGGCAGATGGGTTGTGGAGGTATGAGACAAGGGATATTGAACTGAAGAAAGATATTGACTTTATAGGTGAACTGAAACCTCAGAATGAGGCATTCACCGAAGAGATACCATTAACCGAGATTGTGGATGACGAAGAATTATTCAATTCTTATCCGCAGCTCAAAAATGTCAAACTAACATTCTACAACTATGGAAGCTACCCAGAACTCACAAACACAGGAGCTTTTGCGAATTTTACGCAGAAAATTATTGCTATCGGAACAAAGGACATGGCGAATGTTCATAAAAGCCAGTCGACCTTATTATCCAGAAACAGCAGAAGTAATACCAACGATGAAGCAGTTGATTTATTTGTTTATGATAGAGATAGTCTCCGCTCCGTCCTATCACATGAGCTGCAACACTATATCCAACGAATTGAAGGATTTGGAGAAGGTGGCACGCTTCCAGGTAGAGGATCTGTCGGTCAGGGCGATTCTAAATACCAATATTCTCGCCTCGTTGGGGAAGTGGAAGCCAGAAATGTTCAGCGAAGGCTCGGCAGCACTCCAGAAGTACGCAGACAAACAATGCTATCCGAGACAGAAGACGTCGCCAGAGACCAACAAATAATTATCCGAAACAAGTACGATAATCAGGAGAACAGGGGAATTGTCCCCAAGACTCCGCAACCTACCGGGTGGAATGCTCTTTCAGACCTACTCGAAGAGGATGACCGCCTTGACCGCGAGGCAGAGGTAAAGACCAGGATAAACCAACTGGCCAAGTCCCTTAATACCGATGTAGTTATCGTTCAGAACAGAGCAGCCCTACCCACGTCATTACAGGGAGCCGCCAAAAGAGTGGGACTTTGGGATTTCTCTACCCTGTATGGAATATGGGATCCGAATACGGACACAATGTACGTTATGATGGATGACCTGATGAAATCCGGGCCGCAGAATGCTATAATTGAGGCAACCAAGACCGTGCTGCATGAGGCTATAGCTCATAAAGGACTGCCAGCCATGCTCGGTACGGAAGAATATATCAAGCTCCTCGATGATATTTATGACAGTATCCCAAAGGCGGACAGGACTACTCTCGAGAATGACTATAACACAGAGGATAAGAGGACCATTGCACATGAATACCTGGGCATGATGGCTGAGGATAATGTCAACCCCAACCTGTTCCAGCGCATACTTGCCAAAATTCGTGAGCTTATCCGTAAATTCTATAAGGTTGACTATACCGCAAATGATATTCATAGCCTGCTGAGACAGAGCCGAAAGAACCTTGAGAGAGGACCGGAGGGGCAGTCGGGCTACTACCGCAGCCGCCCCGTTGCCATGGACTTTGAGTATGCCGGTGAATTCATGGAGGCATCACAGGCATCTTTACGAGCTCGCAAGGCAGCAGCAGCCAATGAGCCTCAGTTTGCCGGCCAGTACTTTGGCTCACCGCTTGAGACTGCAGCCAAGGCCTATGCAGAGAAGAAGGCAGAGCGCACCGGCAAGGAGGTAGTGCAGGGGATCCGTGAGTACATACAGGACATGAGCCTGCCGATACGCCGGTTTGAGGAAGAGGTGCTCCGCAGGGGTGGTAAGCAGGATAATAACTCCAAGCCCTACCGCGACATGAGCCTGTCATTCGGACGGCAGGAGAAGCTCTACAATGACTACTACGAGCAGAAGATGAAACCGGTCCTGGAGTCTGTGGCTGCCATCAAGCGATCAGGCATGCCCGGGGAAGAGGTGCTGCCCTATATCATTGCCAAACATGCCATGGAGCGTAACCCGATCTTCCGCGGCCGTGAGCTCAGGGAGTGGACCGATGCACAGGACGGTAATGTGTCATTGGATGAGATTGACCAGAAGAAGGAGCAGCTCAAGGATAAGGACTACTCCGGGGTGATGGGCTTTGATACCACCGGCACATTCACCAACCCGGACCAGCTGGCCGCTGTAATAGTCAGCGAGTTTGAGGGTAAGATAGATAAGAAGCTCATCAATGACCTGTGGGATAATGTAAGGACCGCGACATCATCAATACTCGATACATGGGAGAAAGGCAATCAGATATCCGCAGCCCAGAAGCAGGAGTACCTTGACCAGTTCCGTTACTTCGTTCCCCTTCGAGGATGGAGAGATGGGGCAGCCAAGGAGCTTGTCTATACCCGCGGAGATGGTTTCAGCGCATCGCTGCAACATGCACAGGGGAGAAAGTCACTTGCTGATAACCCGCTGGCATACCTCCTTAATGTTGAGTTCCAGGCTATCGGTGAACAGGTGGATAATGAGGTCAAAAACTCCATGCTCAACCTGATCCTGCGCAATTTAGGCAATAACGAGATCCACGACCTTGCTACTATCAAGAAGCTGTACTATGTGAAGATCACCCTTCCCGATGGAACCGAGGAGTGGGAGCCGACAATCATACGGCCCTCACAGGACTTGTTTGACTCCGGTGCTGCCCGGACCAAGATATTCCGCGAGCATGAACGGTTGAGAAAACCAAGCCATGCCCGTGAGCATGAGGTGGTGGTCAGCAAGCCCGGAGGGGATATGGTCATCGTATTCAATGGCAAGCAGCTCTCAACAGCTCAGGCCATGAACCGGCAGAACTACATGTACCGGACCATCTTCGGTAACGTGTACGATGCTCGGGACCTGAATAAGGTCATGGCGCTGATGGGACACCTCAATAATATGCTCAAGGCTCTTTACACCAGCTGGAACGTGGTATTCCCCTTTACCAACTTCATGCGTGACTTCCAGGAGGCCTCAATCACCCAGAGCATCAAATCACGGACAGGACTCAAGGTTGTCAGCGGATACCGGCAAGCATTCCCGGCAATCCTGCGTAGGATCCGCGGTAAGCAAGACCTCACCAATCCCATTGACCAGCAGCTTGAGGACTTCTATAACTACGGAGGTGCCACCGGTTACACCCACATGAAAACACCGGATGAGATCGAAAAGGATATCAATAGCGAGATAGGACGCATGACCCGCAAGGGAACGGTAATAGGTGGAATCGGTGATGCCGGCCATACTATGCTCGAGGCAGTTGAGTCCTGGAATAAGATCTTCGAGGATGCCACCCGGTTCTCGGTCTATCTGTCATCTCTCTCCATTGGCAAGTCCAAGGAGGATGCCGCTTACGATGCAAAGGAGGCCTCGGTAAATTTCAATACTAAGGGCAAGGGATCAAAGGCATGGGACGCATGGCTCGCATTTTGGAATGTGGCCGTTCAATCCCTGCAGAAGAACTTTAAACTTGCCAAAGACTCACCCAAGCGATTTACACAGGTGGCAATGTCCTTTGTTATGCTCGGATTCTTGGAGGCTTTAATGAATGCCATGACCGATGATGATGACCCGGATAACTCATATTACAATCTCAACCCCTACATGAGGCAGAACTACCTGGTCATCCCTCTGCCAAACCTGAGAGATGGAGGCAAGGGCAACAAATATATCAGCATACCCCTGCCGCAGTTCTGGAGAGGCTTCAAGAGCGCCGGTACAATAGCCTTTGATGTGGCTACCGGTAAGATGAAGGCCAAAGAAGCCGTGGCAAGCGCCATCGGTAACTTTGCCGGAGGACTTCTGCCGGTTGATATCGGTGGTTTCTACAAGTCCGGAGAGTTCAGCTTTGCCCCGATTGTGCCGACTATCTTCAAACCGGGAGTGGAGCTGATGGAGAACCGCAATTACATGGGGTACACCATCAAGAAAGAGCCGTTCACCCGGGAGCAGGAGAAGTACCTGGCCGATGCCGGTCTTGGGAAGGATAACGTGAATCCGGGAATTAAATTTTTTACGGATTTATTATTCAGATGGGGCGGTGGGGATACTAAATATAAATATTACACAGATCGTCAGGGACGCACCCGTAAGGTATTCCTTGATATTAACCCATCGAGTGTGGAGCATCTATTCAAAGGGTATGCGGGGGGAACCGGAGGTGTATTTTCCGACTTAATCACCACTATCTCTCAAGTACTTGATCCCGGAGAAGAAGTTTCCTTCAAAAATACACCCTTCATTAACAAATTTTTGAGAGAAACGCCCGAACATAAGTGGCGAATAATTTCTGAGTACTATTCTCAAAAGGAGCAGCTGTCTAAAGAGCAGACGGTATTCAAAGAGTACATGAAGCAGGCAGAAGAAGGACAGGATTATACAAAGGCTGCCCGGATTTCAAATGATGAATACACACAAACCCTGTGGAGTGTTTTTGATAACTACGAGGATCAGATTAAGGACCTCAATAAGGATAAGACTAAAGACGATACGGAAACGACTGATTTAATTATTGAGCTCATGGACATGTGCTTACAGGATGTAGATCAGATAAAAAGAAAGTATAATAAGAAATGAACTCGCCGGGAATATATAAGATTCAATCAAAGATAAAACCCGAAAGGATTTATGTGGGTTCTGCTGTGAACGTAAAGCATAGGTGGGTAAGCCATTTAAGTGACCTAAGACTGAATAAACATGGGAATAGCAGGCTCCAAAATCATTTTAATAAGTATGGGGCATCAGATCTGGTATTTATTTTATTAGAGTCATGTACGCGTGAAAATTTACTTATCAGAGAACAGGTTTATATTGATGAATTATATCCGTGGTTTAATATCTGCAAATTTGCCACAAGTCGAAAAGGAGTAATACACTCATTAGAGACTCGTGAAAAATCAAGAATTGGGCACTTGGGGCAAGTACCTTGGAATAAAGGGAAAACGGAAATATACTCCGAAGAGACCAGACAAAATATAAGCGAAAGTGTATCTAAATCTTTAATAGGGAACAATAGGGCTGTTGGCCATATGCCGTGGAATAAGGATAAGAAAACCGGAATTAAGCCTCCAAATGCCTTTAAACCAGGCGAGCCTTCATGGAATAAAGATATTCCACACTCGGATCAACACAAAGATAATTTAAGTAAGGCTTGGGAAAGAAGAAGGCTAACCCCCATGTCAGAAGAAACGCGCAATAAAATCAGCGAGGCAGTGAAACAATTTTGGGCTAATAAGAAACAGGATAAAGCAGCATAACATGAAACTTATAGAATCTAAAGAACAATTGCTCGGGAAAACTAATACCCGCTTGGGTATGCGAAAGCAAAAGACCGTACCGCTGCCAACGGCTGTTATGGACCGGGATGTGCGCGAAAACATGGATCTGCTTGAGGAGTCCCGGAGGATGTGGGAGTCTATGGCTGACTTCCGGACACGCAGACTGCGAAACAGGCAGTATTACAGAGGAAATCAGTGGTCCGACATGATGACCGATCCGGATTCAGGCGAAACTATAACCGAGGAAACCTATCTTATGAACCAGGGTAAGGTGCCGCTAAAGCAGAACCGTATCCGGTCCCTGGTAGAAAACCTCATCGGGCAGTACCGCAGCAATCCTTCCAAGGCCGTTGTCATCGCCCGGGGAAGGGAGAATGCACAGGCAGCCGAGATGCTCTCTAATGCCCTGCAATGCGCTCTGGAGAACAACGAGATCAAGGATCTTGATGCAAGGCTCTTCGAGGAATTTGCCCTTTCGGGTGCAGCCGTGCAGAAGGTAGGATACAAGTATTGGAAGGAGCGCAACCTTGAGGACCTGTTCCTTGAGAATACCAACGTCAACCGTCTGATAGTTAACACCGATCTCTCGGATATACGCCTTTTTGATCTCCGGCTCATTGGTGAGATCATTGACACAACCGTTGAAAACATCGTCAGCACCTTTGCCAAGAATACGGCCGAAGAGAAACTTATCCGCGAGCTCTATGCTCATGCCAGTAACCCGGCCTTCTATTCAGACTACGGCCTTGATGCTACACGGATAGACTCACTTGACTTTTACATACCCCGCGAACCCAATGCGGCTCGCCTGTACGAAATATGGAAGCTCCGCGGTGAGTGGAGGGTTTATGCACATGACCCGCTTGACGGCACTAACAACATTGTGCCCTATACCCTTAAACAGATTGCCGCACAGAACCAGGAGCGATTGCGCCTTGGTGCCGAGGAGGGGATCCCCGATGAAGAGATACCGCTGATTGAGGCAGAGGAAACGTATGAGCAGTTCTGGTATGTTAAGTTCTTAACACCTCACGGACACTGCCTGTTTGAGGGAGAGACCCCGTACAAGCATGAGGAACACCCCTACTCACTCATCCTCTTCCCGTTGCTTGATGGCGAGGTCTGGGGCTTCATTGAGGACATCATAGACCAGCAGAGGTATATCAACCGCATGATTATCCTGCTTGACTTCATCATAGGAGCCTCGGCCAAGGGTGTGCTCATGGTGCCCGAAGGAATGGTGCCGGATAGCATGACCCCGGAGGAGTTCAGCGAACAGTACCGCAAGTTCAACGGAGTGATCTTTTATAAGCCCCGAGCTGACGGGCAGATGCCGAAACAGATCAGCGCCAACTCATCTCAGGTGGGTATCTTCGAGATGCTGAACCTACAGATGACCTTGTTAGAGAAAAACTCCGGTATCAATGAGTCAATACAAGGACAGAGAGCGCCATCAGGCACCCCGGCAGCCCTGTACGCACAGGAGGCACAGAACGCCACTATAAATGTACTGGACCAGATACAGAGCTTCCAGGGTCTTGTGCAGAAGCGTAACCGCAAATCACTGAAGGTCATCACTCAGTTCTATAAGGATAAGAGGTACCTGGCTATCAACGGCCGGGCTATATCGGACGAGGCGAAGATGTACGATCCGGATCTGGTCAAGAAGCTGGACTTCGAGGTCGTTGTCACCCAGGGAACCGACACACCGGTTTACCGTCAGGTGGTGGATGACATGCTTTTTGAACTGCTTAAAGGCAATCTCATCTCACTGGAGATGTATCTTGAACAGACCTCCATGCCGTTCGCAGACAAGCTGCTTGCGACAGTGAGATCTCAGAGAGAGGCGATGGAACAGGGAGGTGTTATGCCAGGTGGAGCAGGAATCCCTCCGGAGATGGCAGCACAGGCACAACAGGCTAACCCGCAGTCAATGGCTATGCTTCAGCAAGCCCTTGCCGGCGGCAGGCCGAGATAAGATAAGAGGTTTTTTTTCATAGGTTAGGTTTAGGGGTTGGAGCTCCCTGTGCGAAAGTTCGGGGAGTTCTTTTTAGTATCTTCCAGAGGGTTTATGGATGTTGTACAAAAAATATCCCTCACCGGTAACCTTCCCTGTCCATTTATCAAGAACGCAATTACTTTCTATCACAGCATAGCGATTAGAGAGTGCATTCAGGAAGAGGCAGCCACAGATTAATGTGACTGCGACAATAGCCGAGATAATAAAAGTTGATTTTCTTGTCATTTCATACTGCATTTATGACGTAAAATTAATAATATTTACTACCTTCGTGTTGTGTTAATAAAATATTCATTAACAGAGTGCAAGATATAAAAAATTATATTATGTTTGTGATGCGTGAATTATCCAATACAGATGAGGCAAAACATCACAAGCAGACTGAAACAAAGCCAAAGGGAAGGCGAACCGGCGAAAGTCCGGCAGTCCGATTCGTGCCTCGCATGGATGGTTCACGCAGCGACCTTCCCCCTTTGTTTAACTAAAATCAAATCATTATGCGTGAACCGATGGATGAGAACGCTACGGGCGTTCAGATTTTCAACAATCCTCAGTTTGGTGAGGTAAGAATCAACAATGAAAACGGGAAGCCTCTTTTTATGGCTTCAGACATTGCCAGGGCTCTGGGCTATTCCAATCCCTTAAAAGCAATTCGCGACCACTGCAAAGGGGTGAACGAAATAGACACCCCCACACAGGGAGGCGTTCAGAAGGTGAAATTCATTTCAGAGGCAGATGTTTACCGCCTTGTCATGCGCTCGAAACTACCCGATGCCGAGAAGTTTCAGGATTGGGTAGTCGAAGAAGTCCTTCCGTCTATTCGTCGTGATGGTGGCTATATTGCAGCCGCACCGGAGGAAACCCCGGAGGAGATTATGGCAAGGGCGCTCATTGTTGCTCAGAAGACCATCGAGGCCAACAAACAGAGGCTTCAGATGCTTCAGGGAGAGAACGAGGTACTGGTGGAGGAACGCAAAGCCCTCAAGCCGAGTGCCGACTACACCAATGAGGTACTTCAGTCAACGAGTACTTTCACTCTTACCCAGGTAGCACATGATCTTGGATTCAGGAGTGTATATGCCTTCACCGACTGGTGTAGGAACAGAAGTATTCTTTACCGTCAGAGCGATCAATGGCAGCCGACAGCATTGGTGGCAGGCAAGGGGTATTTCACCACCCGCACCTCGAGGTACGTTAAAAACGACAACACGATAGGCACCAGCATATCAACAGTTGTCACCGAAAGAGGACGTATGTATCTTCACGGATTACGGAGGGCAGCGTGATGGGTGAAGTTATAAGTATTCCCGCTATCACAGCCGAAGAGCTTGTGAAAGATGTGATCCTATCCGATGAGCTGCCAACGATGAGACAGCATCTCAGAGAGATGGCCGATGCCTTTCTTCTCACAGACGAGGTGGGCGAATACAGGCATAAAGTGTACTGCACTTACATGAATCTGGATCACTTCCTTGCCGGAGCAGAAAGACTGGCAAAGTTTCAGGAACGAAAAGCGTCCTGAAAATATACAAAAGAATGAAAGCCCCTTTTGCGAGGGGCTTTTTTTATCGGAGTAAAACACCGCCATTATACGGAATGGCATGATACAAGATGTATCATACAAAATGTTTATTGCTTCCCGTAAACTGTTTCTGAGTAGTCAACCCCCTGGCTGAGCCAGCTGACGATAACACCATCCTTGAATATCAGCTTGACGTATGAGGTGTAGGTGCGGGAGGTGGCCCCTCCTCCGTAAGTACTTGTGTTTGCCCTGCCGCTGACATTGTAAACCCCGGGAGTGACAGTGGCCGTTGTCGTGGATCTCGAAGGCCGGACGCTTGTGACGGTCTTTTGCCCCCGGTCATAGAGCCATTGTTCATACTCTCCTTCCACCGCTTTCTCATCCGGCATGCCGAAGTTGGTAATGACGAAATCCTTTGTCTTACCGAGAAACACCTGATCCATGACCTGATCATGGGTGTAGTAGGTGACGGCACAGGAAGAGAGAGTGAGTAAGATCAGCAGGATAAGAGTCATGGGCTTGCCTCCGATGATTACATGGTCCGGAGAGGTCTGCGATTTATCACAGGCGCTTATCACAGTAAACCCTTTATCTGACACATGTGTACCGGGGCCGATCCAATGAAAGCTCACTATCTCACCTTTCTTTGCTTTGGCAATTCCTTTCTTTACCCTGGCAATAAACTCGTCTGCTGTCTCCTGTTTATTCATGGTGTTTGATTAAATACTAATCAAAGGTACGAGAAATTTCAATGCGAGTCAAGAGGCGTCGGTTTATCCTTCTTATGATGGCGTGTGGGATAGTAAATAATGATACTCTCAGCAGGAACACCATTCTTTATAAAGTAGTCGTAATCCTCCTGTCTGAATGCCATGAGCTTGGGCGGTCTTTGCGAGTCTGGCATATTAAATATCTCTTTGGTCCACTCGACAAATGTTTCCTGAGTGATTGGTTCAGCATTTGGTGAGTACTCGACCATCACCGTCTCCTCTGGAGTCAGCGGCTCCGGCATACTACCCCATTGTGAGATCTACATATTGATGATAGCTTCGGCTATATCCTTCTGATATCTCCTTTCGCCCCGTTCAAGCCTCCACCATTGGATCCGGTGCCGGATCCCACTGAGCCATGGCAGTGCATACCATAGGATAACGGTAAACGCCAAGACGATTGCGATAATTGCGAGTGCTGTTTTCATTTCCTTCTGTTTTTGATTATTGTTTGTGCATCTTCATCCACCTCCTGCAGGAACTTGCACAGCCTGGTCGCACCGTCATACAGCGCAACCAGGTAGGCAAGGACCACTATGATGATAAAGAGTGTCATTTCTTTGGTGCATCATGTGGCTTTTCAACCGCCTTGCTCTGCTTGATCATCCCGGCCTCTATTGCCTTCCTGGTTGTCACCGGCTCCCCGGAGACAATATACCCTACAAAGGGGCGTTTCTTTTCAGTCATGGTTAATGCGCTTTAGTAATACTACTCTCCGGCCGCGTTCATAATCACAATAGGGATCCTTGGTGAACCGTCCTTTCTCATCCCGCACCTGGACTGCATAGGATCCGGGCATGTCGGGCAGTCCCTCACACATAGCATCCAGCTCCTCCATGAGCTTTACATACCTCTTCTGCCACCATGCCGGGGCGCTCTGAAGGATTGACCTGGGTAACACCTGGTATGAGGCGTATGACAGTCCAAAGAACATGTGGACCGGATCTTGCTCTTTGTAGATCCATGCTACCGGTAATTCTTCTTTCTTTGTGCTTTTCACTTCCATAGTTTCATTGATTTGCGAAAGGCTTTAAATGTCATATCCGTAAGCCATCCTACATGATAAGCCAGGTTCTCTGTATCATCAAGGTTGGATTTTATTCCCCTGTCATTAAAGATGCTACAAATGCAGTGAATACATTCGTGTGCCATTGTCCCGACCGTGGCATTAGGTGACATCAGCAAATACATGTCACTGAAGCCCACCCTAAAGGTCATCGCATCAGTATGATCCTGCAAGTCCTGATCCGGATAATCCTTCACCCAACCAGATATGCCGGCGTTCTCAACATAGGAGTTTGGATCCTCGGTTATCACGATATAGATATCAGCCTCAAACACCTCAAGGGTTACCTTCTCAACAAATGACTTGGGCTTCTTTATCTTTGACATTGTTGTACACTTTTTAGTTTTCCGGAATATCATAATCTACTGCATTAGCAAAGTCAGGCTCAAACGATCCCTTTTTGCAGGGGATCTCCATAATTATTTCATCTGTTACATGACAATAACCATATCCAATCCCGCTGTTCTGGCAGAAGTCATGCGCAAGGCTTTTCGACAGGGCAGGGATATTCGGACCTCCGTATGTGGTCAGTTCACCCGTAATAGGGCTGATTGCGTATATCTCGGCCATCACTATGGTTGACTTGAACTTGGGATTGATAGCCGGAGCCTTCTTCCGCTTCCTCTCTTCCCTGTTCATCCTCCGCACGATCTTGTCAAGTTGCTTCATAAACCAATCATGCGTGTTGGGTCCCATGCTTATTCCGTAGCTCATAACATCATTCCAGATCTGATCTGTTCCAGGTTTGACACACCAAAGTCTTTGAACAATTCCTTTATCATAAGGTCACATAACTTCATGGCTATGGAGTTGGCTACCGCCTGGTTACCGTAAGCGTTGGTGTCTATGATATCCCTGCGGGAGACTTGGCCCTTTAACTCGCAGGACCTTCCATTGAAGGTGAACTTTGCAATGAAATCTATGGCATCAATGGCCGGTCCTCTAACAAGGTAGAGCACGACAGCATTCATGGTGTTGTCCTTAACGGTCACAGATCTGATGATGTTCTGCAGGGTCTTTTCCTGCATCTCATTCAGAAGTGCAACACTCTCGTCTGTCGGTGCCCTCTTAATGGTGACACTCTTTTCATACGGGACCATCTCTCTCTCGTAAATAATCGTATTCTTTCCAAACATTGTCTTTCAGTTTTAAAGTTCAGCTTCAAAAATCAGTTCATCAATCCAGCACTCATCCGGAAGGAGCAGGGTGATGCCGAGAATGATCTGCGCCTCTGCCCGGATCTTCAATACATAGTCCATCATCTCTTTGTTATCGGTCTTGGTGGTGGATCTCACCCCCGAGACAAACTCCCATGCCCTGAGCTCGTTGTTGTACTCGAAGTCATACCGCCAGTTGAACTTGCGCTTGCACTCCTCATGGACCTCCTCGGCAGTATGCCCGGTCAGCAAACTCAGCGGACCGTAGATGAATCCCCAGAGGTATGCATTGAAGTCTATGGTCCGGTCCGGGTAAATGTCCTTTACCGCCACCTTAAACGGTAGTCTGCGCTGCTTGATCTCTGCGATCAGCTTGTCGCGCTGGCTGTTGTTCCGGATGACGGCAAAGTCCATAATATGCAGATAATCAGTTAATTAATTAAAAAGGTAAATCATCCGGTGGCGCTATCGGAGGCACTGCATCAGGAGGGGTTGCTTCATCCTGGATGACGGGGTACTGGTCCTTTGCTCCGGCCTCTGCTGGCCATGATAGGAAGGTGATCTCTGAGGCAATGATCTCGGTCCGGTTCTTCTTTGCCCCGGTGTTCTTATCCTCCCAGGTCCGGGTTTCGATCTCGCCTACAACCGCGAGCTTCATCCCCTTGCGGAGGTACTTTTCAATGGTCTGGGCCCTCTTATCCCATGCGACAATGTTATGCCACTCGGTCTTTGTCTGCTTTACACCGTGCTTGTCGGTCCAGCTCTTACTTGTCGCAAGGCTGAAGGTTGCTACCGGCTTACCGTTATCCAGGTACTTGACATCAGGTTCTTGGCCCACATTTCCAATCAAAATTGCTTGATTCATATTATTAACTCCTTTTAAGTTTCACAATTACATCTATTTCAAAGCCTATGTGCGAGATGACATCGGCTATCAGCTCGTCACCCGTCTTGACCGGAGGCTTGGTACTCTTTGCCGGCTTTATGCCCTTGGGTGGATTCTTCTTCGTCTTGGGCTTTTCAACACGGAGCTCCCTGAGCCTTCTGTTAATCTCTTCGGCAGGGATGAAAACCGTCTTGTGATGAACAATACCCTCGGAGGGTTTCGGTAATACTTCTTCCGGCTCTTGGTCGGGCTTTAACTCTATCACTTTCATATCAGTAGGCTTGTACTCTTTCAGCGGTAGCCCGGAGTGATACCATTCGTGCATTTTCACCCATGCTACCTCGGGGCACTTGTCAAACTGCTCATGCTTTTTGATCATGCTCAGATAAGCGGGGTTGATGCCAAGGTTCTTTGCAGCTTGGACATTCATCAGGTTTTCTGTCTCGATTGCCAGTATTACTTTCGCGGCAATCTTTTCTTTTGTTTGCGGGTTCATTTTGCGGCCTCCTTGTTTTTGGATTTATTTGATTTTAAGCGGTCATAATTAAGCTGTGTCATTCTATTGCTTGTCACAACAGCAATAGAAGCCTCAAGCCTCTGCATGTAATTCATCCGCGGGAGTGCTTTCAGCCGGACGAGCATCGCGATCTCCTTGGAGTTTACCTCATTGATACCTCCCCCGCTGTTACGCATGATGTAATAGGTCCGGTTATCCCTGGCATTCTTGACCTTTGCCCTCTCTATTGCTGAGTCAATCATCCGTTGGTCCCGGAGCACATCACGCCTTGCCCGGCGCTGCTTGAACCTCTCAATCCATGCTAACTTCTGGTATGTGGACCACTCCTTCCAATCTACTGTGACCCTCTGCAGGAAATCCTGTAAATAGTTTTTTGCCATGGTTATTTATTAAAGTGTTTTGCGTACTGTGCTTTTACATACTCTCTCTCATCTACCCCTTCGACATAGATCACCAGCCGTCCATTAACTCCCACATCAGGCTTTACTATCCCTTCGGAATACAGCTCATTGAGAGCTTCGGTGGTATCCGCGCCAAACAAGTGCATGAGGTTTGCCAAATAGATATTTGGCCAGCGGGTCTTACTGTATTCCTGTTCAAGGTATTCCCGGATTTTCTCTTTCGTTGTCATATCGTTGCTTCGGTTATTTTTCTGTTGCCTGTACGGTTGGTCCTGGGCTTGATCTCCTGGGGTAATGGCAGGCACTTATAACAGCCCCATACCCCGATTGCTGTTGTCATCACAATGTCATCATGGCACCCTTCCACAGCACCATACCTCCCGTTGGGCTTGGTCTCATAGGTATCCATCTCATCACATGCCCTGGCATCAGTCTCGACATACAGATCATCGCGCATGATCCCATTGAGGAAGTCAATGACCATTGGCTTGGTCTGGGCGTTGGTATGAAACCCGTATCTCAGAGGAAGGCCCTGCCGTATCTTCTCCTGGTCGGTCCGGGCATAGATATTCGGATAGAACTTAACAACCTCATCAATGATGGTGAGGAAGTGATCCCCCTCGGACTCAATGGAGTTGCGGTCAAAGGAGTTGGACTCCGGGATGAACATGGCATTGTTATAGATCTTGCATATCTGCACTCCCTTCCAGGCGAGTAGGTCCTGATCAATGTGCGAACGCCATGTAGCAATAGCCGTAGGTGTGCCTCCGTCACTCATCCAGTAGCGGTCAAAGACACGGATCACCGAGTAGTCGGCATCCTTTGTACGACCTCCGATATCCATTGATACAACATACCGGTCAGCGATATTGACTGACTTATCCGGCATCTCCCATATCTGAAAGTTGCCCCGGTCATTTTCATTGAGCACAATATCCTCGAGCGCATCCTTACCCCTCTGGCTCCGGCCGGCAATCTCCCCGGTGAATATGGGCTTGCAGTTCCCCTTGCGTAGTCTCTCGACATAGGCCGGGCTGAATACCCTGGCACCGGAGGCCTGAAAGCTCTCCTGCCATGTAGAGGGGTATTCTTCGTGCATGCGCCAATCATCATAATTCTCCCCGCGCTTGGTCTCGAAATACCACTTGATACCTTCCAATGTTGCACCCAGGGACCACAGGTAAGAGGCGTAAGTATCCGACTGCATCCACTTGATGAACTTGGCATAGTCCTGTATATCCTGTTGGTATAGCTCGATCTCGAACCATGGAACGAAGATTGGAGCATAGGAGCTCTTACCCTCCATTGCTGACAGCCATTCCCGGTGAAAGAAGTTTCCCACACCCTTTGCTGTGGACTCGATCACAATCATCGAATACGGCACGTTTGACACGGCAGCACGGACACTCTGAGCAAGGTCCTCGGCTGACCGCTGTTCGGTGGAACGCCAGAAGGCAACCTCCGAAAGATGACACATTGCCAGGTCAAAGGTCCTTATGCTGTTGGGCTGTTGTGATGAGCCTATAATAATATTGTTTCCCCTCTCGACAAGTTGCCTGTTCTTGGTGGATCCCTCAAACGGAGCGAGATCGAAGGTGCCGAAAGCCTGCGGATACTTGCGGACCAGCCGCGAATACATCGCCCGGATGTTACGGGCCTGGTCCTCTACTTCGGTGACAATAGCAGAGTGCCATCCTGTCTTATGGATTATCTGGAACCACGACATGTAGATCTGAACCAATGTCGAGCCACCCCACTGCCGGGCCTTGTCAATGATGATACGGATAGGTACCTCGGCAAGGCGCATCTGCTCGAGCTTGACCAGCACCCTATACCTCTGCGGCCAGTTCAGCTTAAAGGGAATGATCTGCTTTGTCTTTTTGTCCGTTATCCTCGCGCAAGTGACGGCCCAGAACTCAAAGTCATGCCGGAATCGCTGCTCGGTAAAGTCACTGAGGAACCGGTTGACGGTTGCAGGATTGGCATTTTGTCCGGTGGCCTCAAGGAGTTTCTCAATACTATGGTGTGACTCAATGGCATCAATGAGATCCTTATTCTCCTGGTACATGGTCTGAGGTATGCCCCAGGTGACCGTATGACCACCAACTTCAAATATGATGGTACGCCTGGGGATGGGAGAGCCTATGCCCGTTGTCGGATCATAAGGAGCGAAGAGGACCTTCCGGCGCTTTTCGTTCTCCCGCAGGATAGTATTGACTGCGGCATCGGTCATTAATGCTTCTTCAGGTGAGCGACAATGACCTTCCCCACGTATTCAGCGGAGTAGTTCAGCCTGTCGGCCACTTCAGTGTAGAGATATTGCTTTGACAAATGAGGCCCTTTGCTTCCGTTCTCGGATAGCACTTTTTCATACTCACGAAATATGGCCTCTCGCCTTGCCGATGCGTTATCGCTTGGGTTAGGGTTCATGGATACTGCGTTTGTGTTGTAAAAATAAGATTTATTATCCGCTATCTGCACCTTAATATCCGTGGAGTTTTGCACACTAATAATAGATTTGATGGTGAATAAATGCCACAGAAGTGCAGTATTAACAAATAACACAGTATGAGCGAATCAGGATCAAGTAGTAGTGCCGCAGCAAGCACCGCAGGCGCAACAGCCGCAGGGACACCCGCTTCTTCAAGCGAGTCCTCGGCCCCGCGTAGCGATGCCGCAGCTGAGACTGCCTCTAAGCCCACTCCTACTAAGGAGGCTGAGAAGGCAGAGCCAACGGCAGAAAAGAAACCAACACCCGAGAAGGCAGAGGCAGTTGATAAAAAAGAGAAAGCCACTGACCAGAAAGAGAGCCAGGACACAGATAAGCCGGCAGAAGAGAAGCAGGCCAAGGAGGAGAAAAAGGAAGTACCACCTCACCGTTATGCCGACCGGCTTGCAACGGCTTTCCCGGACCGCAAGTATGAGAAGGCCGAGGATTATGACACGGCCATGGATGAATACCTTGGCAACCTCGAGGGGTATCACAAGAGAGGACAGGAGGCAAACAAGAAGCTCATTCACCTCTTTGACTCCGAGCCCCAGGTGGGAGATATAGTCCGTGACATGATTGCCGGTGCAACCTTCCGCGAGGCTATGGCAAGGCATATCTCCCCGGATGACCTCACGGCCATCGAGGGTGATCCCGACTTCGAGGGATGGAAGAAGAATGCCAAGGAACGCGATGAGAAAGCTGCCAAGCGCAAGGAACGCCAGCAGATGTACTCAGAGAATTTAACCGTATCACAGAAGGAGATATCGGCATGGGCCAAGGAAAACAACCTTGACGAGAAATCCGTGGACGGATTGCTGACAGAGATTGATACTCTATTGGAGGATCTCAATAACGGGAAGATCACAAAGAAGGCTCTCACAAGAATGATGAAGGCCTTTACTTACGAAAAAGATATTGCAGCTGCCCGGGAAGAGGCGAAGATTGCGACCCGCAATGAAGAGATAGTGGCTAAGAAAGAATCACCGGAGAAATCCGGTGACGGGTTGCCACGACCAACTAAGGCCGCAAGCCCACCGAAACAGGAGGTAGCTGAGGATTATTTCACGGGACTCTCACGCCGTATTAAAGAGCGCGAGATTACTTAATTATTAACCATTTTAATCACTAATGACAGAGATGAAAAACTCGAACCTTTTTAATATCGGCTTTAAGCTGTTCGGAGTGCTGTTTATGATGGCTCTCCTTTCGGCTTTCTCACATATCGCAGCCGCATCAGGTGTTGTCGTTGCTCTTACCGGGGCTGTTGTCACCGGTGCAGCTGACGGAACCGGTGCTGTTACGGTTGAGGCTACAAAAGCAGGCTCCGCTGACCTGGATATGGATTATGTGTCCAAGTTGGTTACTCAGATGCGACCGGCCGCTACGCCGTTGGATACTATCATGCGTCAGATACGCAAGGCTACATCAATGAAATCATTTGTCAGCGAGTATTACGCTGTTGACAGCCGTCCTCTTTATGACACGGTTGCCACTGCTTATACTCATTCTGGTGATGGTGCTCTCTCCACTGACCTGGTTGTGGCTAATGTTTCTATGTGGACAGCAGATGATATGGCGATGTTCTACGGTGTTACCGGAAGTGACTCACTGGACCTTGTTTGCTTTGTTGTGTCCAAGAATGCCTCGGCCAACACTATCAAGATCCAACCTCTTAACGGAAACGCAGGATCGGGAACAACTGCCGGAGAAATAATTCTTCCGACCATACCTATCAGCGGGAGGATTGTTCGCCTCGGCTCATGTAAGAATGAGCTCGATGCACAGACCTCTCCTTATGCTATCCTGCCTGTGAAGGCCTACAACTATGTGCAGCGTTTCATGGCACAGGTTGAAGAATCAACCTTCCAGAGGATACATGCTAAGGAAGTGGATTGGGGCTTTACGGATTACGAAGCTCAGAACATCTATGACATGAAGGCTACCATGGAGCAGTCCTTCCTGTTTGGCGTTCGCGCCAAGTTTGACGATGTGACCAATAACAAGGAAAGATATTCTACCGGTGGTATCACCAGGTTCATATCCAAAGCCCTTGAGTATGGCACCGGAGGCACAGACCGCACCATTGACAATCATACCTTTGTAGATTGGACTCAATCAGTTTTTGCTGGTAACAGTGGAGCCGACACCCGCTATCTCTTCGGAGGTAATGGCCTGATGGCAAACCTTATGAAGGTTGACACGGTTATCAAACAGATTGAAGCCAAGCAGACCTTGGTTAAGTTCGGCCTCACCTTCAAGGAGATTGAGACCAACTTCGGCCGTCTGTTGTTCTACCATCACCCGCTGCTTGATCAGGCAGGATGGGCTGATAGAGGTATAATCCTTGACCTTAACTACATCGAGAAACACACCTTTGTACCCCTGAGCTCGAAGAAACTCGACCTCAAAACATCAGGACAGAGGAACGTTGATGCAGTTGTCATCGAGGAGACTACCGGTGTAATCTGCCGTTATCCCGACACTCACGCCATCATCAAGCCTAAGGCGTAAATCATATGGTATTGACCTCGGGAGTGCATGAGGCGCTCCCCTGGTCCTTACCTATTATAAATAAACACTAATAATCATGGGTTACAGGAAAATTTATCAATCACTCCATTACAAAGATCTCGACACGTATGTCGTTGTGAATGGACAAAAAGTACTGATCCAGTTCCGCGGAGGTAGTTTGCAACCGAAAGTAAACGGAAAATTCACCACCACCGACCAGGATCTTGTCAAAGCCATGGACTCAGACAGCGGTCTTAATACGAGTTTCAAGTGCATCTACTCTGAGAAGATAGCAGAGGAGAAGCCACGCTACACAGCGGAAGATGAAGCTACTCTGGATGCTCCGGAAGAAAAGCCCGAAGAGACCAAGAACGAGTTTACCAAGGTCCCGGGGATAAAAACCATTCAGGCCGCAAGGACCTACATAGTGGAAAACTTTGGGATCCCGGCCTCTAAGATGCTTAACGGAGTTGCCGTTAAGGAGTATGCCGCAGAGAAGAAAATAGTCTTTGTTGACTTACCGTAAGCAATGGATAAAGGGGGTTTAGCCAACAGGGTAAAAGTCAAACTGGACGAGTTCACTCCCGAGGGAGTGGGCTTGCCCTTTGACGAATACATAGGCCCTCTCCTGGACGAGAGTGCAAGGGATCTTGTATTGCAGGGTCCTTTGCACTTATTGTCACCGACCTCCATTCCTCTTACATCTGTCGCGTATGCAGACGGTAAAGCATACATACCCGTCCCAGCGGATTGGGTGCGCCTCTATGAGCTGAAATACCCTTTATGGAAGAAACCTGTTCGAGAGGCCATATCAAAAGAGAATCCTGAGTATAAGCTGCAGGAAAACGAATATCTCCGGTCCGGCTATGGAAGGCCGAGTGTAGCGGTGGTCACTACCGTAATAGGTGGTGGCGCTGTCACACGATACCTGGAGTGCGGACGGGTGGATGATCCCGGTGCAACTCCCTTAACTCCCGTGGCCCTCTACGTTGCCGAAACTAAGCCTGAAGATCTTAATGACCAGCTTGTTGATGCACTCACTTGGAATGCGACCGCAAAAGTGCTATCAGTTATGGGTATGCAGGACAAAGCGCGCGCGGCTATGGAGCAGTATGTTATTGCCTTGAAGTCACTTATGCTATGAAAATATCCGGCATATATAGAATTGAATCATTAACAAAGCCCGAAAGAGTTTACGTTGGGAGCTCTGTAAACATTAAGACAAGATGGAGGAAGCATTTACGTGAATTGCGATCTAATAATCACGTTAACCAGATACTCCAAAACCATTTCAATAAATACGGAGAAACGGATTTTGTCTTTGTAATTGTGGAACTATGCTTCCCGGAGTTTCTTACAGCAAGGGAACAATATTATATAAACAAAGAGAAGCCACATTTCAATATTTGCGGAATTGCCGGGACTACTTTAGGATTTAACCATTCAGAAGAAGCAAAAAAGAAAATAGGCAAGGCGTCAGAAGGAAATAAAAATATGGCGGGTAAACACCATTCCGAAGAATCAAAGAGAAAAATTAGCGAGGCCTTGAAAGGCAAACGCATCTCCGAAGAGACAAGGGAAAAATTAAGTGTAGCCAAAAAAGGTAAAGCTTGCAAAGGACACCCTCATACCGAGGAAACCAAAAAGAGAATAAGTGAAAGCCGAAAAAACAGACCTCCTATTTCAGAAGAGACTCGTAAAAAAATGAGTGAAGCACGTAATGGCAAGGCCCCTTGGAATAAAGGAAAGAAGGGACTTCAGATAGCGTGGAATAAAGGACTTAAAAGGTCAAACGGCACAAGTGAAAAAAAATTACGAGCAGCATAAAAAGCTGTTCCGGTAAATAAACATGATAATTAACTAATAGTACTAACACTTAAAAAACTACGGATATGATGTTTGGACAAATATTTCGGATAGTAATGGCTCACCCGAAGCTCTTTTTAAAGTCTCGTTTCTACGGGACCGAACAGGAACTTGGAGTCAATGCCTTACAGTTTACTCACGGAGGGGTTCCCTTCTCGAATGTAAAAACCGTCAAACTAACCATCGGCGGCGTCGGTGTCGCAGGATGCGACAAAAACTTTGCTACGGCAGCCAACACCTCAGAGCAGGTCATTGACATGGGATCTATCGTCCCGGCTCTTGCCAGGGTGCTCGATGTCAAATCACATACCCCGGTTGCCTTCAACTCAAAAGCAGTGGCATCAGCACTGGTTTCATTAACTTCTAATGTGGCTACAATAACCACAGGAGCAGTTCATGGACTCGTAACCGGAAATACTGTTACTCTTGCAGGATTTACCGAGGCTGATCTTAACGGATCATTTACTGCCACGGTTACCAGTACTACCGAATTTACGGTGCCTCTTACTCATGCAGACATAGAGGAGGTAGCGGACACAGGTGGAACGGTCACTCCTACCGTTACTCTTGTTGCCGAGGCTGGTAACTCATCCAGCGGACATGAGTTCGTAGGGAGCACGACCATCAAGGCTGCCGCTGCAATTACCTGTATGGCTGCAGACCATTCTATGACGGTTGCCCCGGCTGCTGCTGCAAGCAAGGTCTATGTGGCTGTCACGCCTAACGTTTTCTGGGCGAACCTTACAAGTGGGTACGTTGACTACTATATCACGTACATAGAGGCCGTTTAAATACGCAGCCATGGCCGTATTTGCAGGGAGTACCCCAAAATATCTGCTGCGCATCCGGAATGAGGCAGGGACTCAGCTCGATCCCTCAAACCTCGCTCAGGTGACGGAGGTAAAGGTGTTCATATATAACGCCATTACTGGTGCTTATGTTGCCCGGTTCATTCTGAATGCCAGTACCCTACCAGCGGGATTTACAGTTTTAAGTACCAAGGACCTGGGTGATGGAGACATCCGGGTCCTGATGGTACTCACGGCTGTCATGACCACCGCGGCTGAAGGCAATCGGAATGAAATTCAGGTCAATGTCGAGATGCCGGATGCCGAGGTTCCTTCCGGGACAAAGGTGCTGATATTGAAGGGGAAATTCCACGAAGTTCTGCCAGCTAAAACGTAATCCATGGACGACTCCAGGATAGATATAAACCTTGCCGATAGCCCTGGACTATTCATTCAGGAGCTTGATGATAACATCGGTATTGATGTGGTCTTTGATGATCATATCGAGGTTGATATCTTTGCCACGGAGCGTCTTGCCGATCACGGAGGGCTGCAGGGCCTCACCGATGATGACCATACTCAATACTACAATCAGGCCCGGGGAGATGCCAGGTACGAGAGGTACCTTGGCCTCCCTGCGGCTAATGATTATGTTCTCTATGGCCGAACTGACGGCACCCGTTATTGGGGAGTGCCAACGGGAGAAGGAGGTACGGGCTCCGTATATCATAATCTTCTGCTCGGGATCCAGGGAGGCGCGACCGATGACTATTACCATCTCCCGGCCAACCTCTACAATGCCTTTGAGTATGTTCCCAACGGAGGCAATCCCTATCTGAGGGTTAAGCTGCCGATAGCCTGTGACGGAGATGTTCAGGCATTTTCTGATACGGGCTGGCTGCCTCCGGATATATGGGCTGCCATGCCTTATGCTACAAACAGCTCTATAGGTGGGATACAGTTTACAACCGCGAGCCCCGCGGCCAAGTACCTCAGAGAAGATGGAGCTTGGGTAGTGCCTCCGGTTGGCAGTGGTAGCGGAATGGTTTACCCGGGAGAGGGTATTGCCCGGTCCACCGGTGCAGCCTGGGCCGCCTCGCTCACAGATAACTCAGTCGGGTGGAATGCTGCCTCAGTATGGGTAGCCGCCAACGGAGCCAACGCTGTGACAGCCTACGGATGGGGCAACCATGCGAGCGCCGGCTATCTCACGGCTATCAATAAGGCCCTGGTAGAAGCGGTGCTCACCGGATCCATTACCAGCCATAACCATCCAACGGTGAATACAGCAAACTACTCCATCGTTCAGGAGAGTGGCAAGCTGGTGATAAAATACGGGGCAACAGCAATAGCGAGCTTCAGTTCGGCAGGGCTATTGACTGTGGCTGATGATGTAGAAGCCTTTGGAACACCTTGACCATGGGAGCGAAAAGACTATATACAACATTTTGGCAGCCTTCAGATTTGAAGTTAGATGCCTCGTTCCCGCTGCCGGCGAATATTTCTACCGGCACAGGGTACCTGGACTGCATCAATATGAATCTGGCTCTTCTTCGTCAGGTATTGGTATCTGCCTCAAATAAGGTGCATGAGTCTGCGGTTATTGAGGGCACCTTTGTTGCCGGAGGAGAGAACGGCAAGGTCAACGCCTGGGCCCGATACAAGCCCGGGACAACGGCCTATGATACACAACTGCCGGCCAACTGTTATGATAACCCCACCTTTGTTTACAACGCTCCAACTGTATCCTCTGCAAGGATAGGGGATTTTGCCGGCTATAATCACTTGGAGGCAACCCGGCCCGTCTATTGGGGTAGTCCTCATCAAAGCGAGGAATATGTATTCTATGGTCCTTTGGAGATTAAGGGAGGCCTGCAGAGAGGCAAGCTCGGCCCTCTGCTTGGGAGTGGTCCGGAGGACGAGGCTTTTTGGAGCCGGGTCAAGGTGCAGGCATGGCTCAAGGTCAATGACGGAGCCTACTCACTTATTGAAACCAGCGACTATGTTGATTTGAGCGAGCCTACCGGGGAAGATGCAACAGTCCTCTTCACCATGGGAGATCACAGCGAGACCATAGGTAATAACTACACTCTCTGCCTGCGGCCGGTTTATATGGATACCGATGACGTTACTCCACTGGCCGTCTGCGAGGGAGGTGTAGAGATACTTACCTACCGCAAGTGGGGATCGGCTCAGGATATAGCCGATGCTCTTTCAGTCACCCTCAACGATGTTGACACCCAGGAACCCGTTGGAGGCAACCCGACTACGTTCACCTACGACTTTGACCTGAATAACATCTCTGCCGGTGCCATGAGCATGGCCGTCAGACTCAGGGCAGAGGATAACGATGCCTGGTTCAATCAGACATACCTTCTTACCTCAGAGGTCACGATCCCGGCCAGCGGCTCGCAGAACTTTGTGGACAGTACCGGCGTGAATCTGCCGGCTACCTTATACGATGGCACCTTCAAGCTGACCGTGGAGATCTCAGTGGACGGAGCAGTGACCTGGATTGATGTAGATGACCTTGGAACAGCATTACAACATTGGCAATCATTACCATAATGAAAGTGAACTTCAATACACTCATGCTCTCCTACAGGGGAGAACCGATGAAGGACGAGAAGAACGAGGCGGTATATGCCAAAACCGTCATCTGTGATGTGCTCTCGGCAATCAACCAGGCACCGGTAGATGAGAAGATGGAGATGGCAAAACTTGTCGCTGCTATCTGGCAGTCGGTAGGAGAAATAGAGGTCAGCCCCAAACAGGTTGAGCTCATAAGGAAATATTGCAAGGGGCTCCCGGTGAACCTCTTTGCACAGATTTATAAACTGCTTGAACAATAAAATACACATATACCATGAAAATGCGCATAGATAACAACGGAAACCCGGTACCGGTACTTGCAATCGGAGCAAAGGGTGTCTATATAGATGGCACATCAGCAACGGCTAAGTCCGCTGCCCTGGCAGCTGGTATTTACCGCATCTGTCCTCCGGAGGCTACGGCAGACGGGGTGAACTATACGGCCGGTGCAGATAGTATTGCAGCTCCACTTGAGGCCGAGGCAACAGACACATACCTGGCTGTGGGAGCCATTGAATCAATCTATGTTCCCGATGGTCATAAGATAGCCGTATTAGGTGGTAAACTGAGTATCACTCTGCTGGATTAATGAGACTGATCAACAACATAGGGCGCACTCTCAACCGGCTCGGATCTAACTTCGGCAAGCCGACTGGACTACCGTCTGCCTTGCGTGATAAGTTCCTGTTCATCTGGACCGGCAAGTATGACGGGGATAATCTGCTTTCAGACCTGGATGCTGAGGTGATCACGGTAACGGATAAGGATTGGATCACCAGGTTCATCCCTCCGACTACCGCGGCCACTTTTGCGGTCCCGGATGATGCCACGTTCCTTGCAGCTGACGGTGATGATGACTTCTGGTTTAATGCCGGGGGTGATCTTCAGGAAAAGACCCATGCGAATCTCATTTCCAGCACAACCGAGAGGTCCTTTGTTAAGTATGCGGACACCGAGCCTCATAACGTGATAGGCATAGGCATCCTCAAGACGGGTGAAGTGCTGAGTGCCGGGGAGATAATCAAGGTGAACCGGTACTTCCGTCTGTGGGCTGAGTATTGGGGTGAGCTGATGGATAGCGGGTACATGAAAGACAACAGGATAGGTAACGAATAAACTCAAGACAATGAAGAAGATAATAATCATTCTGATAGCGGTTATGCTGATGGGACTGGCCGGTTGTATCGGGACAAAAATATATCTCGGCAAGGAGCAGTCCATCACAAAGGACCTGGAGCTTCTGGATGAGGGACCAATAGCCAGGGCAATAGATCCGACTACCGTTCCTGCCGGAGGTACCTGGGGCACGGTCCGCGGGATCCTGAACACTAACTTCAGTAATATCAACGGGACCCTGGACTCGGTGGAGGTCACGCTGGCGGAGTTTGCCGATAGCATCACGAACTATTCAGCGGATATTGCACTGCGAACTCTCATCGGTGATGTACGAGATGAAATTGCGGATAGTCTCAACGTCTTGCGTCCATCTGTGCTTTTTAAATCCGATAGTACACTTTATGCTACTCAAAGCGATCTTGCAGCTATTGAAACCGGGGCAGTTGATAGTGCTGTTTATGCCACAAGAAATTATGTCGGGATAACCTTTGCTCCAATAGCAAACCCGGTATTTACCGGAATACAGAAGGTAAGTACGACTGATACTCTTGCAACAATGGCATATGCCCGTCAGTATGGAGGAACCGGAACGGTCACAATATCTGATGTGCAGGATGAGATTGCTGATAGCTTGAATGTCCTTAGACCTCTTACCCTTGTTGGTGATGCAACTGCCGGTCCGTTTTTTGATGGAAGTTCTGATGGTGGTCAATTACTCTATTTCTACGGAGACAATGGGTTCTATACGGCCCTCCAGGGAGGAGCGCCAACGGCAAATAGGAGTTACAGACTTCCTATAGCAGCACTTCCGTCCGCTGGCACTACAAGTTTATTGAATATTGATGAGAATGGTAACATGGGATTTGTTGCTTCGGCTACATTCAACGCGGCAACAGTTACCGGGTTTACTCCTGCAAGTGGTTCTTTAACTTTGAGTGGAGCAGATGCGTTAACTTTTACTACAACAGCTACTACAGGTGTAACCCTGCCAACTTCAGGCACATTAGCTACAATAGAGAACATTAATGACAGTCTTGACGCAAGGATAGGAGGGGGCGTAGAGCTCTCGGATGTAGCTATAATGATTGCAGACAGTACCGGAAACGCTGTAGGTAATTATGTCACACGAAAGGCCCTTATTGACAGCCTTGCGGCTAATCCGGCGGGGTTATCTTCTGGGGCCGTTGCTACAATGATTAATGACAGCATACAGGCACGACTTGACGTGGCTGTTGACGGGGTTAGACTTGCCGATTCTGTGAACTACGTCAATGGTTATATGTCGAGATATGATGGAGTGACTGGATTAGCTACAAAGATTAATGTTGCCGATAGTACAGGTAATGCCCCAGGGAACTATGTCACACGAAAAGCATTAGTTGACAGCCTTAATGCAATAGCCGGAGGATTGGTGATTGGCGATGTCCGTGACGAGATAGCCGACAGCTTAAACGCTCTGCGACCAAGCATACTTACCGAGGCAGACCTACGAAAGTATGACAGCGACACTACAACCCTCTTTGTCTTCGGTGCTGGCAGCGGAGGGGCAGAGGCAGACACAGCCTTATTTACGGCAAGCAATATCTATGGGTCTTTCTACAATGCGGGGTCGGATACTTTGGTGGTGACATCGCTTCGGGCGGTGATGATAGCAGGGACAACGCCATTAGGAACAGATACTCTCTCAATACAGATATATTGGAACGACACGATAAACGTGACTACTGGCAATAGCTTCGTTGTACTGAACACCGACCCTCTCGGCATAAACTCCACGACCACGGGAACGGTTGATTCATCTTTCGATAACTCAGCTATCCCGCCTAACGTGTGGGTGTTCTGTAAGTCGCCCGGGGTAGTGACGGGGCGAAAGCCAAAGGCATTGATTGTGAATATGACCGGGTACAAACGTAACAGAAGTTATTAAGATGAAGAAATATATTATCATTCCGATACTACTCCTCAGCATCATTTGTAACGCTCAGTTCACAAAGGGAGGAGGGCAATTTCTGAAGACGGGGAGCGGTTTTATGTCGGCTCCGGCAATAGTAGAACCTCCCGCTGTCAATATGCTTTCTAATGGCACATTTGATGATGCAACGGATTGGACTTGTAGTAGTGTGGTTTGGACAATAACGGGAGGTAAGGCTAATTATGATAATACCGGAAATTCGAGAATATATCAAGCCTCTGGAGATATGGTTATATCGATAGAGGCGAGTACGGCCTATACCATAACTTTTGATGTAGATATCATTGCTGGTGCTCCACCCGAACTTACCCTGCAATTTTGTTCTTCAAACGCATTAATTGTGTATGCGGCCTATGCAAATTTTACCGAAGGAGCCATGAGCGCAAGTTTTACTACACCAAGCGATATAGGCGATGGGGGATTGGGTATAAGGGCAGCAGTAGGTGGAGCCACCGCCACTATAGATAATCTTGTATTAACCGAAGATTAAAATGAAAAAAACACTTTATATAATACTGTTCTTGCTGGTTTCTATTAATCTTTATTCACAAAGCGTTTATTTCGTTCAAGATACAGCATACAATGCGAATGCGTCGGACAGTAACGCCGGTACGGATATTGACTATCCTTGGGCAACCTGGCAAAAAGCGTTAGTGACAGCACAAGCCGGAGATACAGTTTATTTTAGAGGTGGTGTATGGTATCCCGAAGCCAGGATAAAGAAAGACCCTGACAATACTCAGTTGTATGGTGCAAGCGGCTACAACGGAACGTATGACGCTCCTATAGTCTACATGGCTTACCCTCCCGATGTGGCCGAAGGAGATATACCAATATTAGATTGCATTAATCATACTACTCTTAGTTCTTTTGATCAGGGTATGCAGTTTTTTGGGACATACCAAAAGCTGATTGGCCCAATGGAAATTCGTCATGTTAAAGAGAAGGTATATAATCAAGAAATAAGGGGTATTGAATTTGGCAACGGTAGCTTGGGAGGAAATGTCTGGCTTGAAAGAATTGTATCTCATGATCATGGTGGTTATGGTTTTTTAATGAATGGGTTTGATACTTTATATATTACCAACTGTGACGCATATAATTGCGTGGATAGTATTTCAGATCATCCGGGGAATAGGTCAGATGGATTCGGAGGTGGTAGTGGAGGTACGGCAGTTGATACTTTTAAGGTGGCTTATTTTACGGGATGCAGATCATGGCATAATTCAGATAACGCCTTTGATCTTGCTGCTGGTTTCCAATTATATGTTGAAGACTGTTGGGCATGGAGTTGTGGTTATCTTGAGGAAGGTGCTGGAGGTCATTTTAAATTTGCGGGTAGTGCAGTAAGAGATATGACAAAGCGGGTTGTTAAAAACACTATATCAGCATTTGCGACAGGAGCGGGATATGTAACAGAAAATCTTTATTATCCTAATTACGGGCCAGTAATGTCATTTTATAATAACACTTCTTATAAAGACCAAATAGCATTCCAAGATGCTAATGAATGTGATGATGATCCTGATTGGGGGTGGACGCAGAGTTTAACAACCGGAAGATGTGTTTTTAGAAATAATATTGCCTACCAAACAAGGGGTAATAACGGCTTTAATGTATATGGTGCAACATTTGCTGCATGGTGTTATCAATACCCACAACACATAACACAAGATCATAATAACTGGGAACAGTTTGGGGACTATTATGCAACGCAGGTAAATGCAGATTACACCATTACTGACGATGACTTTACTTCAGTAGATTCTGTAACTATAGTTACACAGTTATCTGCTCCAAGAAAAGATGACGGTTCTCTTCCTGACATAACTGTATTAAAATTAGCGCCTGGCAGTGATCTTATTGACGGTGGTGTTAATGTAGGACTACCTTATTCTGGTACTGCACCCGACCTGGGATATTCTGAATTTGCTCCAATAATAGCCGATCATACGGTTGTAGATCGGTTTGATGACATACCTCAATATTACATTGATAAAGTAAAAGAAATGAGATTTGTCATTGCAGGCGAATCACACGCCTTGGGCTATGGCAGAGGATTGGAGAGATTAGAGGTTGACTATCCTCAGTTTGTTGTTAATTACCAATATAATCCAGGATCGCCTGAGGCTTATACAACATCACGTTTAAGAGCCGATCTATATACCTGGGGAGATGTAACCCATGCAACAGGTTGGATATGGGGTTACGGAGAAGAAGACTGGTTTACATCGGCGGCTGCTATAGCACAGACAAAGGTAGGCTTATCTTATACTAATAATACAGTTTATGAACCATATGCATTCGGATTCGGATGGTGTTATGATGGTGCAATAATAGATGCTACTGATTATATAGAGGCTACTAAAGAATACATTGACTATTGTGCAGATAGTATTGATACTAAGATTTACTATACTACAGGCCCAGTTGATTTGATGTACGATGAAATAGGCTACAATAAATATCTCATGTATGAACAAATACGAGATTCTGTATCTGCCGATCCAAGCAGAATGTTGTTCGATTTTGCTGACATATTATACTATGATGACAGCGGTGATTATAGCACGGAACCATACACCGTTACATGGGATGGTCATACATACCCCGTTGGAACGCCAACTAATGTAGAGGATGATTTTGGTGCGCATATGTCTTGGGAGGCCGCCGTCAGGCTTGCAAAAGGCGTTTGGTGGATGCTGGCAAGGATGGCCGGATGGGATGGATTATCGGTATCTGCACCATCAGAAAGCGATGCCACCGACATAACCGCCTTTTCCTTTACCGAGCAGACGGGAGCAGCAACCATCAACACCACCAACCACACGATAAGCATAGAGGTAGCCTACGGGACAAGCCTGACATCTCTCAGCCCCTCGATAACCGTATCCTACGGGGCATCTATTGACCCTCCCGGTGGCACGGCAAGGAACTTCACCTCTCCGGTTACCTACACGGTGATGGCAGAAGATGGGACGACCACACAGGTATGGACGGTGACGGTGACGGTTGAGGACTTGCCAATAGGACATGCAGCTAAGACAGGCAACAGGATAATGCTTCACAACGGAGAACCGGTAAGACTATGAGCCTTCTGGGATAAGATAACAATAAAGGTCAACCTGGTATCGGTGATAAAGCTGGTGCGATGGTGGAAGAAAAGACGGAGGAAAGAATAATGAACGATTTGATATTACACTTCGGATTCGGGGCGCTGATAACAGCGGCGATCCTCTTGATATTCAGCAAACCGACTGCCGGACGCAGACCTGATTGGTTGGTAGTGCTGGCCGTTGGTGCCTCTCTCACCCTTGGTGGCATAAAAGAGGCCGGGGATCTATGGCTCGGATGGGGTACTCCGGAGGTGGCAGATCTCACGTTAACCTGGTCGGGAGGGATAGTGGCCCTTGCGGTCATTGCCATGGTTGATTGGATCATTTATGTAATATGCTTTAACCGTAATAAACGATGAAAAAGATTCTCATATCTACAATACTTGTTTTGGCAATAGTCATCAATAGCTGTGCGCCAAAGAAGATGATGACGAGCGCCAGGGCGTTTGATACATCGCCCTTGGACTCCATAAATGTCGGGGCGTACAACAATGATCCGTCAGCGGATAAACTTCGTACCTCCTTTATCAAGGCAAACCAGCCGATCAACTTGGCCAATTACCTTGAGCTTTATACCTTCTCTCCAGCTGAGTTCGCAATTCTTCGCGGAGGGCTTATTACTACTGCCGAACTGAATCGTCTTTCAGGAGTGACCTCTAACGTCCAGACACAGCTCAATGCCCGGATAGAGACCGCAGACAGCACCGGGAATGCTGCTGGCAACTATGTCACCAGGAAGGCGCTGCGAGATACCATCGCAAGCGGTGACTATGCCACAAAACAAAACATTAATGATACTATGAGCACTTACCTTGCTACCGCAACGGTAGGTGTTGCTGCCGCGGATTCAAACATCTATGCGGGTTACACCACGCGAACATACGTTGAGTCATTATTAGGCAGCGGATCGGGGTTATCTGCCCAACGACTGGCGTTTATTATAGGCGTGACCACAGGTGCGCCATCGGCTGCTGACTCAATAGTAGTTCATTCGTCCTTTGAAGGTAAGCATATAGATGTTTACCGTAATACTAATACTATAACTGGTGGAGCCAAACAATTTCAACAGTTCACAGCAACAAATATTTATGATGGATTTAGGGTAAAACATGATACCATTACTGTTAATCCAGTATGGGTTGCCGGCGAACAAGTAATGATAGACATTATTGAACCTATTTTATGGAGCTACCTGTCACTTGAGGGGGAGGAGTCAGCTTTGCTTGACAGTTTGAATGGTTATTGGAAGTTCGATGAAGCATCGGGTACTGCGGTGGTTGATGCTACCGGCACACAGAACGGAACAACTAACGCCACGGCTGGGGTTGCTGGTAAACTTGGATTGGCACGAGACTTTGATGCAGCAAATGATGTGGTTAATATAGCCTACAACGCCAATACGGTTCCGAGTGGTGCTGATTTCTCAGTAGCCATGTGGTTTAAGATGGATAGCTTACCTTCAGTGATGGCGCAGAGTAACTACCTGTTCCAACAGAACAGAGGCTCAAGCCCATATAGCGCTCATTATTTATATATAAATAGTGCTGACGATAAGTTAAAGGGAGTGACAAGGAATACGGACGGAACATCTTATGAAGTGCTTTCCTCGGGGGCGTTATCAGTAGATACGTGGTATCATGTGGTATTCGTAAATAGAGGTGACGGACAGACCTTGCAGATGTATCTTAACGGAACAGATGTATCTGCATCAGCAGGAACATTTAGTGGAACTTTAATGGAAAGCGCATCAACTACTTGCTTTGGTAATTCTTATAGTGGAGCAGGAAGTTATTTTGAAGGAATAATTGACTCTCCCGGGATATGGAACAGGGCATTAACATCGGGCGAGGTAACAACCTTATATAATTCAGGCAACGGGAATACCCATCCATTTAATTGATATGAGAAAATATCTAACTATATTATTGATTTTACTGCCGCTTCTCCTGAATGCGGGGACATACTACGTGGCTACAACGGGAAGTGATGCGGCGGCAGGGTCGCTTGCCGCTCCGTGGGCAACGTGGCAAAAGGGATTCTCTACAATTATTGCTGGTGATACATTATATATAAGAGGTGGCACATATCAACCGATAGGAACGTCTATTGGAACTATTTTTACAACCGAATGGTGGGGGTGTGTGGGACTGTATAACCACAACGGCACGGCACTGAACAGAATAGTAGTGATGAATTATCCGGGGGAGATACCGATCCTTGACGGTGTGAATAATACCGCAGCAAATAACGGACGGGGCGGTTCACGCTTTGGAATAGTGATGCGCCACTGTGACTACTGGACATTTAAGGGCTTAAATGTAACGGGCGTGGTTCAGCTTACAGGAGAATTAGGGGTTGCCGGATTTAGGATGCAAGAAAATTCAGACCATAACGAAATAATCGAATGTAATGTTTATGGTATGGGAGGTTCGGGTATTTCTCTCATGTATGACTGCACGGATAATTTGATATACAACTGTGACGTATATGATAATGAAGACCCGCTAAGTACGCCAACCCCGGGAAATAACTCTGACGGGATAGAGATAGCAGACATAACCGACACAGCTATGGTCAATACCATTAGAGGCGTAAGGATGTGGGGGAACTCTGACGACGGAGTGGATTTAATGCGTAATGAGGGTAAGGTAATTATTGATAGCTGTTGGGCTTTTTATAATGGTCTTCTCGCCGGGAAGGTTGCAAACGGGTTTAAGTTAGGTTGGGCAGAAGACCCTCCGGTGATTGAATACAATCGTGTCGTCACAAATTGTATGGCAGCATATAACACCAGCACGGGGTTTAACGCAAATAACTGTATGCAGAAGATGCAGATATACAATAACCTGTCAATAGGAAATGATAATGATGGTTTCTGGTGGTATATTTTTGGAGCAAGGGGTGGGGCATCAATATTCAGAAATAACATATCAATCTTAAATGACGGGTATCAGTACTCTTATATTTATCTTGATACTTATACTTTCGATCATAATAATTGGGATGCACTCTACGATCAGACGGGGCCCGTGGCAAGCGTTGAGGACTTTGTAACGTTGGATACGTTAGGCTTGCGGTATTCGAGAAAAGCCAATGGCAGTCTCCCTGATATAAATTTTGCCAAGCTAAGGTCAACATCAGATTTAATTGATGCGGGAATAGATGTTGAGATCGCATACACCGGGATATATCCCGATTTAGGGCTATTTGAATATGTTGTCGAGGAGATAGATGAAGAGGATTTCCCGAGGGTTACAGCGATAGGCACGGGTACGGGCAATAACTTATTAGTTGATAAAAACGGAAGAGTAATAATCATACAATAATTGATACAGCCATGCCGCCTACGAGAACAACCGTCCACACCTGCAATAAAACAAATGAGATTCATGCTCTGGCTAAGAAGGTGGACAAGTTGGATCAGGATTACAACGGCAGCGGGACTGAACCTGGCATGAAGGGACAACTGGCCACCCTGATCGGTTTGGTAACACCTATGAGTCAGGATGTCAAGATGTCTAAAGAGTTTATTCTGAATTATAAGGAGAGGGAGAGAGTATTAAAGGAACAGGCCGATAAGAAGAGAGCCGAAGAGGATAAGCGGAACCGGAGCGTTAATAAGTGGGTGAATATTGCAATTGCTGTTATAGCTTTTAGTGCATTCATCTTGTCTGCCTTCGCGCTCAAGGGTTGTGCACCATTATAACATCACTACCATGGAGTTCATAAACAGCTGGAAGTCGAAAAAGAAACAGGGTGACAAGATCGCCATCAAGGTAAGGATAGGCAAGTTTACCCTCTTCGATCTGTACTATGACCATGCCAAACGCCAGTTTGGAATCATATTGTTTAACCTGGGAGCCAGAACGTCACTCCCGAAAAAGTGTGAAAGCAATGAAAACTATAAAGGTTCTACTTATGAAGATAGCCGCTTTCTTTAAGAGGATTTTCACTCCGGCACCGGAGCAGCCATTTGTTTACGGGATGTATTGCTGTCTGTCCTTTGCCATCAATAAGTACACCCAGAGCCCTCTGAGGGGTTGCCTTAACGATCAGAAAAGGATTGTAGCCAGGATAAAGCAGTTCTGGTCACAGTTTGTGTTCCGGTTGTTTCAGGACTCCGATGCTACTTGGCAGAAGTTCGAGGCCGAGATCCTGAAAGCTTTTGAAAACATGCCTACCGGATGGCTGATAATTCACTACTCGGGGCATGGGACCTACAAACGTAATCCCCGGGAGATAGACGGGTTCAGCGAGGCATTCTATTTCCATAACGGCTCTTATGCCGACTACCAGCTCTATGAACTTATGAAGAAGAAGCCGGCAGGACTGAAGGTGGTCTTTATTCTCGACTGCTGCTTCTCTACCGGTATCACTGTCCCAAGGGTCAAGTATAATCCACACTACAAGCAGGCCCGTTTCCTTGTCTCTGAGCCGATGCCGGAGAACTTCAATGTATCCAAGAGAGCAATCATCGAAGAAGATATTGACTGGATTGTATTCGCTGCCTGTGGTGAACGGGAGACAGCGGCAGATGCTTACATCAATGGGGATTATACAGGAGCATTCTCATGGTACTTTTCTCAGATCATGCGACCGGGGATCTTCTTTGCCAATTGGCAAAAAGAAGTTGATAAGTACCTTCCGTCAACTGATTATAAGCAGTCCCCTTCGCTTACGGGAAGCAATGAGCTTATGCACCAGCTTCCATTTGAGATACCGGCAGTATAATATTTTTTTGCACACAATACGACAGAAACGCAGTACATTACAACAAAAGTGATAACTTTGATACGCTAAAACATTAATGTTTAACTAAATCCAACAAAATGAAACAAAGTAAGTTTTTAAATCTGAATTGGGCTGACCTGGGAAAGGGACTGCTCATTGCATTCCTTACTGCCCTGCTGGGCGGCATACTTGAACTTCTACAGGCCGGTGAACTACCGACTACATGGGTAGCGTTTCAGCCTATCCTTGAGGTTTCTCTTTCGGCAGCGGTGGCATATTTGCTCAAGAACATGTTTACAAACAGTGAAGGCCAGCTAATGAAGGGAGAGCTCTCCGCACAGAGAAAGCGAGCCTCAAGGATGGGAAGGGTCATGCCTCTGCTTATCCTGTTATGCTTATTGAGTTTCGGAGTCAATGCACAGGGGTTTGTAAAAGATGTAACGCCCGAGAGAATCGCCAAGAAACAGGCGGTCAGAGAACGGAGTACGGACACCTTAGTGTATAACGACCAGCATGCTTATTTTCTCAGGGGAGGACTTACGGCTGGGTATAAAAAGCTCTATTATTCCTCTACCGAAAAGAAGATTCTTGGCAACGATTATGAGAGACCAGGCGTAGGACTTGAATACGCAAAGTACACCGTGGTAAATGGAGAGGCTGTGAGTGATATTGGGTTCGGAGGATATCTCATGATTCCGGTTAAGGATGCGGAGAATTACATATCCATTCTCGCTACAGTACAGATATATGACCTCGCACGAAAGTTCAAATTAGACTTTCTACCTCCGGGGCTTAGTATTGGATGCGGCCCGTGTTACGACTTTAATAACGCCATACCACTTATCGAGAGATTTGGCATTGTGCCAACCATTGCGATAAAATTCTGATAACCCGTGAAGATCACCGCAGTTATAGGACGAAGATATGAGGCCGCCCAGACCCCTGGGGGCCTCTTCGTCTTTGACCAGGATCAGGTGATCCTCGATGTATTGACCTTGGAGCTCCCATGGTTGGACAACGAGAGGGAGATCAGCTGTATTCCGGCCGGCACCTATAAGTGCGAGCGATTAAACCATCCCAGGTTTGGGCATTGCTGGTGGGTTAAAGATGTGCCCGGCAGAAGTGAGATTTTGTTCCACTCTGGAAATTATGCAAGTGAACGTGCAATAAAGATGATAAGCCTATCGAGTTTCTTGCACTTCATTAAAAGACTATTCAACTATCACTGGAACGGGATCCCGATGGAACCGCTCAGCAACCCGCGTAAGGTGGATACTGAAGGCTGCATCATGCCTGGGCTTCAGTTCGTAGATATAAATAAAGATGGTATTCTCGACATTGCAGACTCACAAAAAGCCATGAAACAGTTAAGAGCTGTCCTACCAGATCGATTTAACCTTGTAATACTTTAAGCCATGATACTCCTGTTCAACACCTCCGCGCACACATATGTGAACATCGCAGACTATTTGGAGAGCATTGAGATCTCTGACGGGGTAAACTACCGGCTGTTGCTGCTCTTCAATCTCGATGACATCTTCACGGACACCAAAAAGAGAACCGCATGGAGAGCCCGGAACGCCAGGGACGAGCAGGGCAAGCCCATGGTTGACAAGTTGGTCCTCACCGATGATGACCGGTCCATGTTTGACGACCTTATCAAGAAGATATCAGCAGAGGCCTTCCGCAAGGCAAGCGCCTGGGCCAAGGGGATCCCGGGAGCATACCGGCACAATGTCAAGTTTGGGGATCCGCAAGCCTCCGGCACCATCGTCAGCGGAGTAACCGCGTCCCTGTTTACCACCCCGGCTCAGGTACTTACCACCAACGAGCTCGCCGGCATGAAGTTTGTCATCACCTCCCCGGGACTTTCGATGAACCAGGAGAGGACCATCGTGAGCAATACGGCAGATACCATCGTTGTGGACTCAGCCTTTGCAGCTGATGTGACGGGATTGGAGTTTGCCGTGATGACACAGACAGATGACTTTATTATCTTCTACCTGGATATGGCAAACACCTGGGACATCAATCAGCTTATGGCCGCAACAGAGGCTATCAGAGAGGCGCTGGTGACGGGCTTTGTTAAAGAGTGGTATTTGTATAACCGGTACATGGATGATGCCGGCATTGAGGCCGTGGCCTATGCTGAGAGCCTGGAGAACATCAAGTCATTACTGTCACAGAGAAACACCCCCTACCGGAGATCCGGAGAAATCTTTTCTTGAAGTCTGTTTTCATAATATGTTTATTGGTTCTAAATGAGAAAACCCCGCCTGACAAACGGGGTTTTCAACACGCAACGAAATGAGTGACGCTAATCGAGCACATTCTGACACCACAAATATAACTATTTTTGGCAATGGAGAGGCAAAAGTTTTGCACCGTCTTAGATAAAAATCCGGTCTAAATCTCTAACTTGCATGCTCCGATTATAGCTTCCCGGAGGGCTCTGGCGTAAGAGAATTGTTCGAGAATGAAAACCGCAAATCTCTGCAACAATCACAAATATAATTGAATACAGAGATGCGAGAGTATGACTCTTAATCAGCGGGTCCAGGGTTCGAGTCCCTGCAGACCGACCAGGAGACTGACATAAACGCAGTCTCTTTTTTATTGTATCATAGTGAGTTACGGACTTGAGAAAAATACATGCTGCATACATGCCGCCTACTTTGTTTTACTTTGAAAAGCAAAATACACTACATTTGTTAGCGGAATTGTTCGAGAATTAAAATGAGCACACCTGACAAATGGCAAAATTCAAGACCGTTATTCTCGCCTCCGAGAAGAGGCAGGATAAAAAAAGCAATGTTAAGATCCGGGTAACACATAACCGGTACGTCCGTTTTGTTGCTACCGAGTATCATGTACTGGAGAAATACTTTGACCATGACTCCGGGACCATCCTCCCCGGTGGAGGGTTTACAGCCGACCAGGCTGACCGGGCCAACGGCAAGATACAAATGCTCATCGGAGATATGGTGCGAAAGACCGAGGCCCTACGGAACCTCCGCTTTATGGATATGCCATCGCTTATGACCATCCTCCGGGACAAACACCGCGAGCAGGACCTTTACGCCCTGGTTGACGAGAGGATAAGCCGGCATGACGGGGAAGGGAATTTCAACTATGCAAAATGCTTCCGGTCCACCAAGGCCGTATTGAAGGCATACACCAGCGCCAGGGTGGTCCCGTTCACAACTATTGACGCGGAGTGGCTCAAACGATATGAGAGGTGGATGCGCACCCACGGCATCAGAAAAGAGACAAAGGGTATGTCTGCAAATAGCATCGGGGTACACATGCGAAACATCCGGACCGTTTACCGGGAGGCTATGGATATCGGGCTGACTGATCGCGCGGCATACCCCTTCCACCGCTACCGGATCCCCAGGGAAGATACACGCAAGCGAAACCTCACGGCCGAAGAGATGCAGAAGATCATTCACGTTAAGTTGAGCAACCCAACTATGGCCTGGTCTCGGGACATGTTTCTGTTGAGCTTCTATCTTATAGGTATTAACATGCGGGATCTGATGTTCCTAACCTCAGAGAACATTGACGAGGGCAGAGTATATTATAGAAGGAGTAAGGGCAAGCAGGACTACTCTATTAAGATCTTCCCCGTGGCCCAGGCAATCATTGACCGATACCCGGGCCGAAAGTTTATCCTTGACACCATGGAGCGATACACCGACTACCGGACCGCTACCAGGCTGATCAATAAGAAGCTCAAGGCGATTGCCACGGACCTGAAGATCACCAAGCCCGTCACAATCTATTGGGCCCGGCATACCTGGGCTACCGTAGCAATAGGCAAAGAGGTAGGTGCATCAAGGGACGTTATACGTTATGCCTTGGGGCATGGCATTGGTAGCCTGGTAACAGATATTTACATACAATTCGACCTGTCCCAAGTAGATGCGGTAAACCGAAAAGTAATTAAGTTGGTTCAGATGCAGCCTAAACAGCCTCGCGCCGGATCAGTCCCTTCACGCGAAACAAAGCAATGATCTCGTCCCGCCTCATCTCATAGTCCTCAAACCGGGGATTCTCAGCGCCCAGCTTTAACACTCCTTCTGAGGGAGAGCTTTTAATATAGCGGACCGATGGCTCGCTGCTGGTGCATATCATATAAGCCTCTCCGTAGGCAATCGGCTCTCCGGCCTTTACCTCCTTACAGATAACAACATCACCCGACACGATCCGCGGTGCCATGCTATCACCGAACACATCCACGGCCAGCTCGCAATCTGAGTAGCCATGGATACGCATGCGGTCAACTGGCTCTTTATCCTCTTTAACAAGATTTTTGGATGCGCAGAACTCCTTCCTATAATATACAGTCCAGAGGTCGCGGCTCATTATCTCATCCTTATCCAACATCTTCCCCTTACCCAGGATCAGCCATCGGGCAGACACCTCCGGGAACGCTTCAAGAATTAAACTCAGGATCTCAAACGAGGGGTACCTGTCCGGGTGGTTGGCAAGCCTGGTTATGGATGTGTTTGCGGTGAAACCGAGTCTCACCGAGAGGGAGTTTTTGTTGAGCCGATAATAATACATCAGCTCTTTTAGCCGATCAGCAAAGGTGTAGGTGCTCATTTATAAATAGTTAAACAAAATCAAGTCAGGTCAAGGCGTCAATCGTGCCGTATCAAATGTTAAAGAATGTTAAAATATTTGCAAATACAACAAATGTGCAGTATATTTGCTTCAACATCAACGTAAGGCACACGACAAAGTTAAGTAAAATGAGTGGATTGACAATGCAAAACGAGAAAAAACTTACTCCCCGGTTCGGGACCCTGACAATAGATGAACAGCTGGCGGCCTTTATCAATGGGCTTATTGACAAAAAAATAGAGGTGGTAATGGATAACATTTCGCCTCGCTTTGTCACCCGCAGCCAGGCTATGAAGGAGATAGGCCGCAAGGCTTATGAAGAGGGGATCCGCACCGGACTGCTCACCCCAATAGCCAACGCCGGCCGTAATGCCAAGATCCGGATACGCCGGAGGGAGTATGAGATGTATATAGACTCGCTGGCACTTCATCAATAATATAAACTAACACGCAACTGACAAATGAAAAATGACAACAATGGTTGCTCCACCTGCCCCAAGGGCGAAGAGAGATATGAGAGAAATAGCTATTTCCGCAGAGGGAGAACGGAAACTTACTATGAATACGACTACCGCCATACCAGTGGCGCTCTCTTTACCTGTGTTAAACCTTCCCTCGAAGAGTGCAGGGCAGCCAGGGATCGTGCAATAGCAAACGGAACCCTTAGCTGATCAGGCCATGACAACAATTACAATTGGTAGCAGAGTAGAAAGAACCCAACCCGGCGATTATACAGATGGTCGCAGGGGAAATGTGGTTGACCTCGAGGGTGACAGGATAAGAGTCAAATGGGATATGCACCCAAATGGCGTAATGATGGCACACCCTATTCGTACATGGGTGAATATTAAGAGGCTGGTTAAGATAGGTCACTAAACACAACTGACAAATGACCGCAACAGTAAAGTACAACATCGGCACCTACGAGGGAACCATGACTGTGGGGTGCAAGCCTGAAGATACACCCGAGATCATCATATCCAAGGCCGCTGTAATCATGGGAATGGCCACCTATCCATTCTCTATCAGCCGGTGGACCCACAACTGGAGAGTAATATCAAGAACTGACAATAACAACTAACACACAACTGACATGAGCACAATTACAACGATTCAGGAAGCCATTGAAGAAAGGGCAAAGATAAAACTTGACCGCGATATTGATAAGTTGACTGAGGCCTACTGGCAGTTTTTGAGGGACCAGGATCTTACCAGTAACATATCCATCAAGATCATGGCAAAAGATGGTACTACATCACACCCCTATATTAGCCAGCTCTTTCAGGCCGAGGCTGTGCTGACTCAGATAAAGGAAAAATATCTGCCGTCATATATCAGAGCCGAGATCTCCGCTATCCTAAACAACCCCAAATAAATGAAACTCACCCAACACGCCCGTAACGAGATCATCAGCTGCATTGTTGTGGCTCTGATCTTCGCCCTAATTGTCTATGCAGGACTTAAACTCGATTGGTGATGGCAGAGCAACGAGAATACGTCCTTTACCGCGAGCTGGCGGCATACCTTCGGCTGCAGTACCCGAAGGTCCGGTTTCACTACGACTATGCTGGACTTGCACACACCAAAGCCCAAGCTGGACAGATGAAGGCCATCCAGCACTCCAAGGGCTTCCCTGATCTGACAATCATCAATCCCAACGGAGGGATCCTCTTCCTGGAACTAAAGGCCGAGGGTAATAATGTTTTCAAGAAGAACGGGGAGCTGATCTCTGACGAGCATGTGACCGAGCAGGCCATGTGGCTGTACGCCCTTAGTAGCGCCGGCTTCTCTGCATATTTCGCTACCGGGTTTGATCAAGCGAAATTTATTATAGACACATTCCTGACAAAGAAACAATGAACTACTTACTACCACTGCAGAAGGATCTCGAGATCCACCGGCAGCTTGTAAACCGTCCAACGGGAAAGTTTGACTATCTGCTATTCCACAAAGGAGAGCACATTGCCACGCGCAAGGATAATCGCGAGATGACCTTTGGCGCTGTCTATGTTGACCGCAACGGGGATATCTACCTTGACAGCCTCCGGGCCAACAAAGCCTCATTCGAGAACTACATCCTCGAGGACAACCGCACATACATTTTACCAGTAATAATTAAATCATAAACGCAATGATCACGGGCATTTATCAGATAAAATCCATGTGTAGGCCGGATAGAATATATATCGGTAGTGCCGTAAATTATGCACATAGGAGAAGGCGTCACCTAAATGCCCTGCGTCAAAACAGACACCACTCGATCAAATTGCAAAGACATTATAATACCTATGGTAAGGATGACTTGAGGTTTACCCTTATTCATTCATGTTCTGTAGAAGAATTAATACAGGCAGAGCAGTTCTTTCTTGACTCTCATAAAACATATTTCAATACATGTAAGATTGCTGGTAGTTTATCCAGAATTGGTATTCCTCATTCTGAAGAGACAAAAAGGAAGATCAAGTTAAACGGCAAAAATCATCTACCAGAATATCGGCTTAAAATGAGCCTTGCACTGAAGGGGAGAATAATTACCGAGGAGACCAAACAAAAAATGAGGGGCAGAAAGGTGTCCGATGAGACACGGATGCGAATGAGTAGGGCTCAAAAGGGACTAAAACGAAAACCGCGCGATCCTAAATTTCGAGAGGCTTTTTCAAGATGTCATATGAAGCCTGTACTTCAATATGACCTACAGATGAACCTTATCCGAGAATGGGATTGTGCAAAAAATGCAATGGCAGTTATTTCTCCGGGCACTACAAATACGGGGATTACCCATTGCATCAGAGGAAGAAAAAAAACCTATAAGGGATATATATGGAGATACGCACCAATAAATAAATAGAATATGAAGACAACGTTAACGAAAATTACCATGAAAAACTTCATGGGTATCAGAGATCTGACAGCCTCATTTGGCAAAAGCACGACAATTCGAGGGGCGAATGCCACCGGAAAGACAACTATTATGAACGCTTTTTTGTGGGTACTTTTTAACAAGAACACAGATGATCGTACAGACTTCAATGTGAAAACCTTGGGACCTGACGGAAAGGCCATACCCTATCTTGATCACGAAGTAGAAATGACTCTTCAGATTGATGATCAGGTATTGGTCCTTCGTAAGGTGCTCTCGGAAAAATGGACCAAAGCTAAAGGCAAGGCAGATGCAGAGTTCTCTGGTAATACTGCAACCTACTATATCAACGGAGTCCCGGTAACCATGCGCGAGTTCAACCTGAAGGTGGAGACCATCTGCCCTCCGAACATCTTCAAGCTGCTCACCAACCCTCTGTACTTCCCATCAATGCCGTGGGAACAACAGCGGTCCAAGCTCTTTGAGATGGCCGGGGAGGTGAGTGATGATGACCTTGCTCTTACCCCTGCCATGAAAGCCATGCTCCAGCACAAGGGAGACAAGTCAGTCGAGTGGTATAACCGTGAGATCACGGCCACCAAGCGCAAGATCAAGGAGGAGCTTGATGCTATCCCTGCCCGTATTGACGAGGTGAACCGCAATACCCCGGACCGGAGTAACTGGTCCGAGATAGAGAAGGAGATCGCATGGAGGGAAGAGAAACTCAAGAAGATCAACGAGGCCCTGGTAGATAAGTCCAAGGCAATGGAGGCCCATGCCGAGAGTATCCGTGGCCTTCAGGAAGAGATCAATAAACGCAAGACGCGCAGGCAGGCAATCGAGTTTGAGGTTGAATACAACGCCTCAAAGGATACCAAGGAGGCCGAGAATGCCGTGCGCCAGGCCGAGGATACCATTGCACTCAAAAAGAGCCGGCAGCAGGGGATAATCATCACCCAGGATGACACGGCCCGGGAGATGGCAAGGCTCACCAAGCAGAGGGAGGAGTTGATAGCCGAATGGAAGGATATCAATGCCGTGCAGTTCTTTATGGACGAGAGCTCAATTATCTGCCCCACATGCAAGAGGCAGCTGGACGATGATGACATCATGGCCAGGCGCAAGGACATGGAGGCCAATTTCAATACCGATAAGGTCAAGCGCCTTGAGATCAACAAAGGCAAGGGCATGGCTGTGGCAGCGGAGATACAGAAGCTCAAGGACCAGCAGTTTGCCAATGAAGGACAGGCCAGCACCCTCTCAGCCGAGATTGATAAGCTCACCGAGCAATTACCCAAGCTCCGGGCAAAGGTCCCGCAGAAGAAGGCTGACCCCACTACATTGCTTGCCTCCCATGAGGAGTACAACAGGGTAGGTGCCGAGATAGCAGACCTGGAGAAGAAGATCGCGGATACCAGCCCTGAAAAAGGAGAGATGCTCCTTGAGTATGAGACCGAGAGCGCACCGCTGAAAAGGGAGATCGAGGAGTTTAAGAGCAAACTCAATGACCGGACCACCATCGAGAAGATGGACCTCCGGCATAAGGAGCTCAAGGCCGATCAGAAGAGGCTCTCCGAGGAGCTCTCTCAGCTCGAAAAGAAGGAGGCGCTGATCCATGACTATAACAAGCTCCGTATTGAGGCCATCGAGCAGAAAGTCAACGGCCGCTTTAAGCTGGTCCGCTTCAAGCTCTTTGACAACCTGATTAACGGGACCGAAACAGAAACATGCGTCCTGACCATTGAAGGAGTGCCCTATCCGGATATTAACCATGCCGGTAAGATTGTGGGAGGTATGGATGTTATCTCCGCATTCAGCGAACACTACAATATGTATCTGCCTGTTTGGACGGACAATGCTGAATCGGCCAACGAATTACCGAAGATGAAATCACAACAGATCAACCTTTATGTAACAACAGATGAGAAACTAATAATCGAGTAACAATGACAAACAACGCACAATCACAGCCGCCGGCTATCCAGCCGACACCGACACAGACGAACATCGCAAGGATGAGGTCCGTGCTGGACAATGTTTCAATCAAGAAACAGTTTGAGAACGCCCTGGGCAAAGAGTCAGCCCCGTTCATTGCATCGGTCATGGAGATCTACTCCAGCGACAGTAAATTGATAGCATGCAACCCCGACCTGGTAGTGAAGGAGGCGCTCAAGGCAGCTATCCTCAAGCTCCCGGTGATTAAGGCCCTGGGACATGCTTACATCGTTCCTTACAACAAGAACGTTAAGAAGGATGACGGCACTTGGGGTAAAGTGGCAATCCCGACATTCATCATCGGATACAAGGGGCTCATACAGCTCGCTATCCGGTCCGGCCAGTATGAAACCATAAATGCAGATGTGGTCTATAAGGGTGAGCTGCAGCTGGTGGATAAGATCTCCGGGGAGATAGCCTTTAAGGGCAATCGCACTTCAGATGATATTGAGGGCTACTTCGCATACTTCAAGCTGCTCAACGGATTCTCCAAAACTCTCTACATGTCTAAGGATAACCTCGAGGCTCATGCCAAGAAGTACTCAAAGACATGGGGATTAAAGGATGGTGTCTGGGAAACCAACCGCGATGAGATGGCTCTTAAAACAGTACTCCGCAACCTACTTACAAAGTGGGGTCTGCTTTCAATAGAGATGATAAGTGTAGTTGCCCAGGACGAGGACTTCAACGAGGACGAGGAGCATAAGAATGAGCCCGGAGGCAACGGCAAGAGTCTCATTGCTACCGATGTTCAGTATGAGGATGTGAACGCTACCCCGAAAGAGGCTGAGGTGAAGGAAGAGGACCCGGGATACTAAGGAGCTATGGAGGGAGTGATGGAAGAGGTTTGGAAGGATATAAATGGAAGTGAGGGGATATACCAGGTCTCTTCCCTTGGTAGGATAAGAAGCTGTGATAGGATAATAGTTGAGCGGCCAACACAAAAAACGCAAAGAGTTAAGGGGAAAATTATTAAAACCGTCCCGGGAACTACTGGCTACTTAATATTTAGCCTGCATAATAAGTATAGGCAAGTATCCGCTCGCGTTCATAGAATAGTTGCCATGACATTCCTTCCTCTGTTAGAAGGTAAAAATCATGTAAACCATAAAAATGGCATAAAAACAGATAATCGCGTTGATAATCTCGAGTGGGTTACCAGGTCTGAAAATGAACTTCATAAGCATAGGGTATTAGGAATTAAGGGCGCCTGTATTGGACGTTTTGGCTCAGATCATCCTCAATCAAGGAAACGAATACAATTAACCCCCGACGATGTTGTCATACGGGAGTGGAATTGCGCTGCAGATATTGAAAGGGAATTAGGATTTTTATCCAGTGGTATAAGTGCTTGCTGTTCGGGCGTTCAAAAAACAGCTTATGGTTATAAATGGAAATTTAAAGAAGAGATGCTATGAAGTGTCACGTTCTCGGGTCTGGAAGCCAACGTAACGGATATGTCTTAACCAACGGTGAAGAGACCCTTATAATAGAGGTTGGTTGTAAATTATTGGAGGTCAAAAAGGTTCTTAATTATAACATGTCCTCCATTGTAGGCGCATTACTGACACATTCACATAACGATCATGCCGGCTACATTGACAGTTATATGAAGGCCGGAATTACAATACTTGCATCGGAGGAGACCCTTGTCGAGAAGAAGGTTACGAAGATGCGGTACATGACCAAATCGGTTGTTCCAGGCAAGGGGTACAAGTTGGGTAACTTCAAGCTCATACCATTCAGCTTAACCCACGATGTACCCTGCCTGGGATACCTGATCGAGCACCCCTCCATTGGCCTTGCTGCTTTCATCACGGACACGGCAGAGTGTGATTACATTTTTCCTCCGCTGAACCATATTTTCATTGAAACTAATTTTTCGGAGGACATCATGGAGCGCAATATTGTCGAGGGCAGACTATCCCCAGCCATGCGCCCGAGACTGAAGAGGTCCCACCTGGAGATCGAGAGTACAAAAGAGATTCTCCGGGCCCAAGATCTCAGTAAGGTAATGAACATTTTACTCATCCATTTATCTGCCGGCAACAGCGACCAGGCCCGGTTCATAGCCGAAGTATCGGCCGTGACCGGTAAGCCTGTGATAGCAGCGGAGAAGGGTGTAACAGTGAACTTTAATCTTAACCCATATTAATATGAAAGATGAATTTTACAGACCAGCAGTTATTGAGTTTGACGTAGCTCTCGATGGGAGCAACGTCCCTGAATCCCTTGGCGAGTTTCCGACAGCGGAAGATGCCGCCAAGTACATAGGTGCAAACCTCATTGTGATCAACCAGGCGGTGACGGTTTCCCGGTACATGGATAACAAGGAGAAGAATGACCTCCGCAGGGAGTACTCAGACATCCTTGAGAACATCCTGCCGGTTCATGCCAAGGATCTCTCCCGGACTGAGAACCAACTGGCCGAGGCAAAGAAGATGCAGAAGGCAGCCGAAGAGCTCTACAACGGAACCGTGACACAGGCCAAGCAGATGGCAGCAGAAGTGAAGCGGGGCCTGGTGGAGATGAGACTTGACGATCTCTTTACCTACCGCGTGACCTACAAGGGCCGGTACTACTACTACACCTATGTTGACAAGCAGCTCAAGCTCTGTATGATCCGGGATATCCCTGAGTTTGAAAAGACTGAGCTCTGGAACTCCATGGCCCAGAATGAGGAGTTTATTGACAAGCTCAGGATAACTGATGTTCAGTTTGAAGGTGAAGGACCCGAGAAAATCGAGTAATAAGGACCTCCCCTGTGGATAGTTCATGTCCAACATGGCAAGCCTCAAGGATAAGATTCCTCCCATGAACTACAGGAGGGTAATAATCGGGCGAAGCCTGTTCAAATCAGGCCAGGGGAGCAAAGAGTAAAACACGAAACGATGAGCCAACAATTCACTATTGATTTCACCCGCGGAGAGGACCTCCGGGATGAGGGCATAGAGAGAGCCATCACCCATGCCGACTATGCCTCTGAGGGCTGGTCTGAGCTCGCCTATGCCTTCCTGAAGAAGTACATAGAGTCTCACAGCATCTTCATGGCAGAGGATGTCCGGCAGGCAGCAAGCGGTATCGTTCCCCTGCCACCGAGCAACCGGGCCTGGGGAGGGATAATGGTCCGGGCAGCACATGAGAACCTGATCTACCGGTGCGGCTTCCGCAATGTAAAGAACGCCCGGGCACACTGCACCCCCGCAGCTCTCTGGGCAGCACAGTCAATTAACGAAAAGGTGGCATAGACATGGCAAAGGACCCCGCATTTCTGTTTTACCCTAAAGACTGGCTATCCGGCACAGCCGAGTATATGCCCGATGAAAAGGGTGTCTATATTGATCTTCTTTGCCATCAGCATCAAAAAGGATCACTGCCATCAGACACCGAGAGGCTTGCCCGGATGGTGGGTCTTTCTTATGAATCGTTCCTGAAAATATGGGAAGTCATTAACGTTCATTTCGAGCAAACGGATAACCAAACGGATAACCGATTGGTTAACCAAAAGCTCTACCAGTTGACTGTACGAAGGGCAGAAAAAAGTCTCATAAATACCATAAACGGGACCTTTGCAGGGCTACTCAGAGTGGGTAATTATGATACTAAAACCTATAAACACCTTAAAACAGAGTTTAATGCCAGCCTCTTTATTCCATACAATAAGGATGAATTAAGCGAACGGTTAACCGAATGGATAACCGAACGGTCAAAAAGCATTGGAAATGGAAATATAAGTAATTATATTCTTTTGTTTAATAAAGTAATTACAGATTATAAAATTGAATTAACAGAAGAATTTCGGTCTTTATTTCTTGAATGGCTGAAGTACAAATCTGAGAAAGGTCAGACCTATAAGGAGACAGGATTAAAGAGTCTCCTAACCCAATCACTAAAGGATTGTAACAATAACCCCACAGAGCTGCGGCAGATGATCCTTTATTCTACATCAAAGAACTACGATGGACTATTTAAAGAAAAACAATATGGAAGCAATCAATCAAATCATTCAGGACAGTCTAAGGACGTTAACAGGCAGTGGGAATAGGAGGATAGTGTACGCACCGTACAAGATGGACACCGCCCTTGAGGTAGTGACCCGGATAGGTAAGGGCATGGATCCCGCATTTGAATTAACCCCAGATGTTAAGCCTGTTTTTATTCAGCTGATCCGGTTCTTTCATGGAGACACCGCATTTGACGGAGATGTCAACAAGGGTATTCTCTTAATGGGACCCACCGGAACCGGCAAGACAATGGCCATGGAGGTAATGAGGATCTACCAAACCATTGACAATATCGCTTACCTCCTGAATGGTAAGATGGTCCGCATGAACTACAACATTGTTGATGTGAGCATATTAGTCAGCTCCTTTATGGATGCTGGTTATGACGGCATAGAAATGTACCGCCACCGCTATGCCATGTGTATAGATGATATTGGAGCTGAGAGCAATCAGATCAAACATTACGGCAATGATTGTGATGTAGTAGGCTACATCCTGGCTGAGAGGTATGCTCGCAGACTTATGACATTCGGCACAACCAACTTTAAGGTTGAGAGCCTTACCGCCAAGTATGGTGACAGGATAGTAAGCCGGATGTATGCGCTATTCAACTTCGTAGTGATGAAAGGCAAAGATTTTAGAAAAACCAAATAACCCATGACCTACCGAAAATTAACAGAAGAAGAGATCCTCGCCCTGGAGAACGAGGAGTACCACCAGCCCCTAAGAGCAGCCACAGGCATTTTTACAGCACTGTTGTTTGTGCTTGCAGTAGTTCTCGGAACCATCTTGATAGTACATACCATCCACTATTTCAACGAGAAAGCACAGAAACCTGTAATGACGATAACAAAATGAAAGAGAGACCTATTTTATTCAGCACCCCGATGGTACGGGCGATCCTCGAAGGTCGGAAGGGCCAGACGAGAAGGATTGTAAAACATCCGATAAGGCAGTATCAAAATAGCCTGCAGAAGTGCCTTTCGTTTCACATAGACGGAGGAGGTAATTGGGTTGGGTGGTCAAGTAACCGTGCCAGCCTTCCAAAAGAAACAAAAGTGATTTACTCTAACGGCGAAGGGATTAAATGTCCTTACGGTCAGCCCGGAGACATCCTTTGGGTGCGGGAGACATGGGCATTTTTGGAGGGACCGCCGAGCGAGCAGGACAATACTACGGATTGGGGATTTTGCTACAAAGCCGATGATCCACATATAGCAGATAAGTGGAAGCCATCAATCTTCATGCCCAAAGAAGCCTGCCGGATACGGCTTGAGGTAACGGATGTGAGGGTGGAGAGGTTGAATGACATAACTGACGATGATGCAAAAGCAGAGGGAGTTTATTTCTACGGATGGGATGACTACCATCAGGATGATTACAAAAACTATCTATACGACGATAAAAATTATGACGATTGGGGAGTTCAAACAGCAAAAGAAAGTTATGAAACTCTTTGGGAGTCCATCAACAGCAAAGGTTCATGGAAAAAGAATCCGTGGGTGTGGGTGATAACGTTCAAAAGAATACAGCCATGACCAGCTACCAGAAAAGGAAAGAGGATATCCGGGCTCTCCTGGCAACCATAGAAATACTGATCGGTGATGATCAGTACAAGGCTGAGGAGATGAAGCAGCGGCTCCAAATGGAAAGAGACACTCTCAGAATGATATACTTCGGATCCCGTCAGTCAGAGCCCCCCTTCAGGACCGGAGGCATCATTGAGCAAATAACAAAAACGAACTGAAATTATATACAAGTTATGAGTAAAATTATATATCAGCCGAAAGGCACAGAAAGAAGGATTATATCTCAGGCCATAACGGTAAGTCCGTGAATAGCAAAACAGAGATATCAAAAAGAGCCGGGCTGTCATATCAAACCGTTTTGAATTACTACAAGGGAATAAAAATCAGGAAATCATCTATTCAGAAAATAGAAAGGGCCATTTGTCATGAGTAAGATAATTTACGCACCAAAGGGTGCCGCTGCAGAATATAGCAAGTATGCTGCCAATTTCTATGTAGGATGCCTCGGAGACAAGGGATGCTCATATTGCTACTGTCTAAGGGTATTAAGGGGCTACTGGCCCGATAAGCCCACCCTGAAGAAGTGCCTCGAAAACGAGGATAAGGCAATGCAGATCTTCATGAAGGAGGCAGACCAGAACATTAAGGATCTGCGCAAGCATGGTCTGTTCTTCAACTTTGTTTCAGATCCCTTCCTGCCGGAGACAATAGATCTCAATACATTAGCAATGAGGTATTGCATCATTAACGAAATCCCGGTCATAGCCCTCACAAAGCAGACCAGGTGGGTTGAGGACTTTATAATGGAGATGGATCAGAATGAAACCGTCTGGAATTTAGACTACCACAGAGTTCAGCAGTTGATGGCCTTTGGCTTCACCCTCACCGGCCATGATGACCTCGAGCCAGGCTGTGCCACAAACGAGGACCGTATCAGAGCCATGAGGGTGCTCAGTGATGAAGGATTCAAGACCTGGGCCAGCATTGAGCCGATCATTGACTTTGATAGCAGTTGGCGGATGATCGAACAGACTCTTGGATCCTGCGACCTCTACAAGATTGGCCTGAAGTCGGGAGGGAAGTATAATGTGAGTGAAGCACAACGTTTCACCCTAAGAGTTATGGCCGCTGCACGTTGTAACCACACAAAGGTGTACTTCAAAGACAGTTTTGTTTCAATGCTTCGAGTGACACGCGAAGAAATGAGTCATTGGCAATGGGGTGGTTGTCTTGTTGACCGGGATTATAACATGTTCACGGAGCAATGATTGACCGAAAGATGCAAAAGTACGTCAACCTGATATCATACTTTGGAGGTAAGTACCCTCACTTGAAATGGCTGATCAGTAAGTTTCCGGCCGGCAATTATCACTTTATTGATATCATGTGCGGGAGTGCTAATGTGGCACTTAATGTCAATTATCCTTTGGTTACGGTTAATGATATGAATGATGAGATACATAACCTTTTCCAGGTACTCCGTAACGACTACGATGAATTTATGCGGATCCTTTATTTCACCCCATTCAGCCGGACCGAACTAAATAATATTATCACAGCCTTAAAAAACAACGAGTCTGTATCAAATGTCGAAAGGGCAAGGAGATATTTTGTAAAGAGTCAACTTGGTTATGGTGCGAATGGATCTCAGAACAATCACTATGGAATGGGATTTGAGTGGGCGTTACATGAAACTAACTTTTACCGGACCGACAACTGGAACCTGAAACTCCAGAGGCTTGCTAAGGTTGTTGATAAACTCAGACATTTTCAAATCGAAAGCAGAGATGCACTTGAATTATTCGATAGTGTTAACTCACGGGGTAACATAGTTTATTTTGATCCGCCCTACTTATTAAGCACACGCAAATCAAAGAAGCGGTACCACCACGAACAAGAGGATGACTTTCATGTAAGGTTGGCTGAGAAGATCTCGGATGCCAAATGCTTTGTTGCTGTCTCCGGGTACGATTCACCTCTATACGATGAGCTTTTCTCGTCCATGCACAAATCAATGGATATCCCCAAAAAAAGTAATGTAGGGAAATTGATAACCCGGGAATGTCTTTGGACAAACTATGATCCCATAACTGTGAATGGATCCTACAAACTTAACTTATAAGTTAACTATACCCTTAAACCACGCGCAATGGAATACTTACAGAAAAGACCTCGCTAACATGAGTAAGTATTAACCATCACTAACAAACGAACAATGATCTGCAAGAGATGTCAAACAGAAATGAACAAAAACGGCCACAGCCGTCAAGGATGGCAAAAATGGATTTGCCCAAACTGTCACCACAACCACGAAGAGCGCCCATCATCTGCGCTACCTACTACACAAAACCCCGTAGTGGAACCTATAAAGAGTCCCGCCGCGGCTCCCGTAAAGAACGAGGGCAAGCCAATGGGACTGACTGAGGAACAGCTGAGGTCAAAACATGATATGAGATATATCATTGAGACCAAGTGCAAGGAACTCAAGAAGGGAACATATCTCCCCCAGGGAGAGTTTGTCCAGTTCTGCGGCATCAATGCCGGTGCCAGGTACAAGGATATCCTCGAACACCCCAAGCATAATGACTTCCACGGCAAGGCCGGAGGGACAGTCTATTGGGGCCATCCCGACAGCATCCGAAAACTCAAAGATGAAGGAGTATTAACTTAATAACCAACGCAAAATGCCACTAAACGAAAATGAAATTCGATCCGAACACTCAGAGAAGGTCGAAGAACTCAAGCGCCAGATCAAGGAGCGCGACAACAGAATCCAGGGCTACCGGCGCGAGCACGGTAAGCTGCAGCTATTCTTCGAGGAGGTGAGCTCCGCAATAGAGCCCATCTCCGAGAGAGAACCTATCCTCTTCCCCAAGAAGTTGAAGAAGGGCACACTGGTAGAGCCGGTCATGCACATCACGGACACGCATGTCGGAGCGGTCCAGGAGCCAAACGAGATCGAGGGCTTTAACGCCTTCGATCCTGCCATAGCACACCAGAGGTCTATCCTGTATGCTCAGAAGTGGCTCAAGTGGGTCAATGACCATACTACTGCCCACCATATTCAGGAGGCATCGGTGATCATTACCGGGGATCTGATCTCCGGTGACATCCATGACGAACTCCGCATAACCAATGCCTACCCCTCCCCGGTACAGGTGGTGGAGTCGGCAAGGGATATCGCCCTGCAGATCTCAATGATTGCACCCTACTTCCGCAAGGTGAAGATCCATTTCATCACCGAGGACAACCACTCCCGCCTGACAAAGAAACCCCAGGCGAAAGAGGCAGGGCTTAACTCGCTCAATTATCTTGTGGCCATGCTGGTGCAGTCGTATATCGCAAACCTCTCCAATGTTGAGATGCACATCTATGCCATGTTGGAGAAGGTGGTCCATGTCAATCACCGTCAGTACCTCATCACCCACGGCCATAACGTCCGGGGATGGATGGGAGTACCCTGGTATGGTATCGAGCGCAAGGTAGGCAAGGAAGCACAGGCAAGACTTCAGCTTATCATGCAGGAGATTGAGAGAGCCAAGGAGATAGGCTTTCATAAGTATGTATTTGGTCACTTCCACAGTCCCATCTTTGTTGAGTTATATATCGGAGGTGCCTCACTTCAGGGAACCGATGCCTATGACCACCAGGCCGGAAGGTATGGAGGCCCGGGACAGGGAGCATGGATGGTCCATCCTGAGTACGGAGAGTTTGACTACATCTCATTTAACCTGACGAGACCATGAAAGTCCATCCGTACATCTATGTTGGCCTCCTAACCGATTCCAGGAGATCAGTAAGGGGAGGAGATCAATATACCCACCTCCGCGTATTAATTGAGCAGGAGTTTGAGGTTAAACCCGGTGAGCTATTTGTCACCAGCCGCAAGAAAGAGGTGAAAGACGGCAGACATCTATTCTCTGCCATCGTTTATCATACCACTAAACTCAGTGAGCATAAGATCGCTTCCATGATAAACAAGAACCACTCCACCATCAACCATGCCCGGAAGAACATTGCCAAGTGGCTTGTCAATGAACGCCCGTTCCGTGAAAAGGTCATCCGGGTTCTGGTCGAATACTTCAACTACCGCTTTAATGCAGAGCCAGAGGTAATCAAGGTAAGAGTGAAGGAGAGTATTGAGAAGATGATCGTCAACGAGCCCTATAAGATGCCGAAGGTGGAGGTAAAAAAGCCTTACCTCCCCCCGGTCTATATGATCAGTCCGCTGCGGATGATACCCTGCCGGACCGAATCAAGAGAACAAGAGGCTTTCGCTACTGCATGCAGGAGCTCCCGGCACGGAGGCTCAAAAAACGAGCATAAATAAATCAAAGCTATGACAAATTTAATGGATGTACTTGGATTATCCGATCCATGCTCAGAGCAAGAATTTGAATTGGCAATAACTAAAGCAGAAGAGAGATGAGTAGGCAAACAACAAATAAAAATGGTGAAACAGTAAGGTGTTCAAAAGCATTAATCTCTCCAAAGCACTTTTGGTGTCCACGAAATAAAAAGGGCTATAAGTTTCCCGGACTAAAGAAGTGCGAGGGATGTGGTTATGCGGTATGGACTAAAAATGGCAATTGAATAACCCCCAAACATCAGAGAGATGACAGACGAAAACAAATTTGAAACATGGGCAATTATTGAGCTCTTTGGGCACAATCAAATTGCAGGTAAATGCACCGAACAGAACATAGCCGGTAGTAATATGCTACGGGTCGATGTTCCAGAAACAGACGAACAGCCATCGTTTACCCGGTTTCTTGGCAGTGGAGCTATTTATGCAATCAACCCTGTGACCGAGGAAATTGCGAGGCATTGGGCCAAATCACTGCAAGTATCTCCGGTGAACGCATGGGATATTCAACAGTATATTAAGAAGCAGAAACTTGCATTACAGGAGGGGAGGGATGAGAGATGACAGACGAAAGCATTATGCCATTTGGCAAGTACAAAGGAGAGAAGTTAGCAAACGTGCCTCCCGAATATCTCCTGTGGCTATATGATGAAGGTAAGTGTTACGGTGAGTTGAGAACCTACATCGCTGATAACATGGATAGTATTAAAGCTGAAATAGAATACAAAAATAAGCAGAAAAAATGAGTACAGGATGGGAAAATCACGAGCCTTCCCCTATTGAGTTCATGCATGGTAGACTAATGGATGAATTTCATAAATGGCGGAAGGGCAAAACCGAAAACACAACGGTTGAAATTAACGGGCTTGAACTGAATAGTATCATAGTTGCCGCAAAGCTCGCAACCTATGAAAAATACAAAGTCCTTGGATTGGATAAGGCTATTTTAAAATCTGATTTAAAACCCCAGCAAAAATGACAGACGAAGAAAGAAAACAGGCAGAGGAAATACTAATAGAGAAGGAAATTCTTTATGAGCATGAGGGCAAATTAAGATTCAATGAGGATATTATCCTAAGAGGATTTGTGCGGATATTCACTGAGGCCCTTGAAGCCTATGCCGCCCTCAAGGTAGCCGAGGAATACGACGTTGACCCAAGGGAAGGGTTATTAATGTTTGAAGCAGAGGTTAACAGAAAGGTAGCCGAGGCAACAAAAGAGATGTACCCTGAAGCATTTATTTTGTGGGTTAGGAGTGATGAGTTTTATGAATATTTCGAAGAAGAGACTAATAAAGACGGCAATATTATATGGGAGTACTTACCGTCAGGTCAGTGCATTCACGAAATTAAGGATTTATTTGAATACTGGAAACAAAACATAAGCAAATGAAAGAACAGATAATTGCAATACTGATAAATCATGTCCGTGAGTTAGCAGGTCAATCATGGATAATGGGTATCCCTAAAAATGACGTTGATGTAGTTGCGGAAGAAATAGACGCACTATTTAAGGTAGCCGAGATGCCGACAGAGGAAGAGATAGAACGGGCTGCTAATAATATTGCTGATCCAACTCAAAAGAACGCTTTTTATAGGGGAGAGTGGATAGGATTTAAGGAGGGTGCGAGGTGGTTTCGCAACCGCATGAGTAAACCGAACAACTGCACGGGAGGGGAGGAAGGATGAAAACGAAGAAACCACCGATGGGTTTAATGCCTAAGAAGTTATGGGACGAACAAAGATATTATGACGTTTGTGCCGCCATAACGAGGTACTATCAAGCAGGGATGAAGATACCAATTAAATGGATCAAGGAATACAACAAATTTGTGGTGAAAGGAGGAGAGAAATGACGCCCGAACTCGCAAAGACACCCTGGTTCGATACCTACCAGCTTTCCAGAGGCAATGAAGACACCGTTGAATACCTCCGTAGGAAAGGCATAACCCCCTATATACTTGATGTAGGGCCTTGTAGCCCTCTGACAAAAATGATCCATAGGGAACTTCGCGTGGCACCGATAGCCAACACCGAAGGAGACCTTGATGTTATGCCATTTATGGACGGGATGACCTTCGACTACATCATCTATTCTCACACCATCGAGCATCAGTTCAACCCTCTGCATACCCTCCTGGAGCTCCGTAAGGCCATGCACGATAAGACCAGGATGTTTATTATTCTCCCCAGGCGAGGCAAGCTCCTCTGGGACCGGGGCCACTACCATGAGATTGACCACTACCGTATGAAACTCCTCCTCCAACGTGCCGGCTACGAGATAATCAGCTACGAGCTGCACAAAGGATGGCGGCCATGGTGGTTCTACCTCACCGGGATCAGGCCCTTGATGAGACTGTTTTTAGAGTACAACGCATATTACGAAGTAAAGAAAAGGAAAGAACAATGATGAAACTATTTAGACTATTCAGAAGTAAGTCAGCGGAGACCGAGCATCTCAGGGATAAATATAAGGACTGCGATGTTGAGTTCATGCCCAACTCACAAAGGTTCTACCCGAGATATAAGGGCAGATACTTGTATTATTGGCAGTCGAGAGGAAATTTTACTATCGAGGAACTAATATCCGGGTGCATCTACGCTGACACCGAAAAAGAGGCGATACTGATTATTGATAAGTTCCTTGAGCTTCGTGGGGTTGGCTCAGTAATAATAAAACTAACGGCAAACAACATATGAGTAACGCAAGAACGATGCGAATGGCCCGAGAAAGAAAAGCCAACATTCTATTTAAGAAACCCGCAGGGAAATTTGAGAGAATAGACCTTGCATCCAGATGGCATCCTGAATGGATGACCAGGGCATACCAGAATAATCGCTATGTCGTGATGATTGATGATTGTGCAAAAACAACGAAAGGTATCGCGATAAAGGCCATGATCCAGCGCCATGACGATCAGCCGATCCCTAATCATTGGGCAGAACTACAGAGTATTAAAAATGAGCTTTTTGGCACTGAGACAACGGGGATTGAATTTTATCCTCCAGAGAGTGAGTTGGTGAATGATCACAACATCTACTGGTTATGGATATTTCCGAGTGACGTGATCCCTGTTCCAATATTTACGGAAGGAATACAGCAATGAAACGTGAAACCCTCCTTCGCCACATGTTTGAGCACGGCCGCCTCACTGCTTATCACGAAGGCGAGCGCCAGGTAGTCTGGGGAGTGATAGCCGATGTCAACTGCGACACCATGCGCATACTCAACCATGAAGCCGAACTGCAAAAGTTCGAGATGAAGAACATCAAGGGGTTTCGCAAAGAAGTGTTCAACCTGACCCGGAAGTATTCCACCCTGACCTGTGACTGTGGCTGCAAATCAACGGATCGCTTCATCTGTGAAAAATGCGGTCGTACATTCTGCGGCACCAAGCATGGCGTTCTCATCCGGGATGAAACAGGCACAGCCCTTAATCTGTGCGAGAAATGTGTATCATCCGTGAGGCCATAAACAAACAACCAAAAGGATTGTTCATCAACATTTACAGTTTGTTGGTAAAAAATACGGCAACATTGACGGAAATACAACAGAAGTTGCTATATTTACCCCCGAGACAAACGGTAATCCGGACTCAGTTCATTGAAAGATAAATAGCCGAGGAGGGGTGTTCGCACCCCAGAGCAAGATGAGGGATAAGTCCCTCTGGCAGCCGGGAAAGACCGGCAACATTACGGGGTAGAGTAAGTGGTAACTCACCGGTCCCATAAACCGGAAGCTGTGTAATCGTGTGACACCCCCGCTACAAGGTATCAAAACTGTCGGAAGCATTTTGGTGACTACTTAGTTCGGTTTGCTTAACCCCAGACCGGATGACTCAAATGAACTGCTAATAGCAGCGTACAGCGTTAAGTCGCTTAATAAATCATGTTGCCCTAATCATGTTTTATGTACTTTCATGCCAACGAACCACATTGTCAAATCATTTCTTATCAGAGATGATGTAGCCCTCTTCCCAAAACTACTTGAACAAATGCTTCATGCCTATATCGTGACAGATGAGTTCTGTCAGCAGCCCCAGGAGCAGCGAATCGAAGAGATTGGAGCTTATGAAGATATCAAGTTATTGATAAACAGACTAATAGAAAATAAAGAGTCTGTTTGTAGTGAGAAAGAGATCCTTCCTCGGGCTCAGGAAACTGAAACAGCATAGGAGTAGAATAAGATACGGGTTTGATCTATGAGCCCGTGTAATTACAGCGGGCGGGACCCTCAGGCCAACTCAGACAGTATTGCAGACATTGACTTTCACACAGGCCTCCCGCCCGTTTCCTTTAACATCAATAGGCGGTGTAGGGTGGAACCGGATCGAAAAGCACCACTGCCGAAAAACAAGGTGAGAGATGCGCGAACATCGGTAGTGATCTCCGTGATGAGTGGTTAGAGACCACGGCCCATATCGCACATATGGGAGGTTTGGAAAAGCATCACAGTATTGGTGTAACAGAAGAGGGGCTTGTAGGCCCCTCTCTCTTATCTCAGCTTGTTATTGTATCGCTCCTCGAAGTCCACCTCCAGGTGCGTGAAGTATGCCTCTTCATCTACCTTACCACCGATGACCAGGATAAAGTACTGGCATGAGAAGGTGGTGCGGCCGATCAGCAGCCGGTTACGCGATGCAAAGGTATTGGAGGAGTTAAGCAGATACCAGCTCTTGTCATCCGGGGATCCGAACAGGTTTACAGAGAATGGATTGTCGAGAGAGTCATACACCATGCCGGCGATGAGCATACGGTGTATCTTCTTGTAGCGGGTTGCGGAGAGCTTCATCGGCCTGGTCTCCATGTGTACCGGCACCAGCTCTGAGAAATCTTCCTGGGAGAGATCACACAGGTAGTTGTTGACCGTGCTGCCGGTGTATTCTTCAGAGGCCAGTATTGAGTCATCCGATGATGATACATCAGTTGATGATGCTAATATCGGATCCCCTCCTCCTTCACTAATTATGGCCCGGTAGCCGTAGGTCCGGGGATAATCCATGATGAATCGTTCCCATGTCTCAGAAACCTTGAACCATACTTTTGCCTTTAGCGAAAAGACCCATGAATAAGCCTTTGTGGGGTTGGATACAACCAGCTCTTTGTGTATGTGGTCCCATCCTATGTGAGCCCCGGAGAAGTAAGATAACAGGGGTATGTTGCAGAGATACGCCTGCACCTGGTACAGGTTTGGATTATTGGCAATGGCTGTATAGTTGACCGTACCCGTCAGCCGGCTCAGGTGATTGCCCTCAGCCAGCTCGCTTATCTCCACAGGAGTAGGACCGGAGATGATGTGCAGGCCCCTCTCGGTTGTGAATGCCGTCCCTCCGTCTATCTGAGTGATGGAGGCGGGGTTATTGCATACCTCCCGGGAGATAGAGACAATGGTTGAGATCAGAGGATCCCCTGAACCTATGTTCATGGTCCAGATGCCATCTGAGGTGAAGCAGAATATCGGGAACTGACCGAACTGACCCTGGGACAGCGCCTCGGCATTGGTTGACATGCCAAGGATCTTGCCGTTGCCTATGCGATATGAATTGATTGCGGGGTAATAGAACGGATTGGATTGCTCGGTAGCCTGGATGCGGTTGAGATCATCGTATGTATCGGCTATTGTGGCATAGACAGCATCGAAATAAGTTGTTATCGGTCCCACAAACTGATATTCACCGTAGGTTACCGGTGAAGTGGCCGAGGGCTGGTTGTAATAGGCGAAGTTGAGTAGATTATTCGGGGTGAGCTTCAATGTTGCGACTATCTTTGCTGTGCCTGAGAGCACTGGATCAATGATTATCCTTATGACCGTGGCCCTTGCATCCGGATAAGCCAAATACCTTCGTATCTTAAAGGCATGAACGGTGGGCTCGCTTGATGATTTGTAGTAATTGATGGTGGTACAACCCTTGCGAATAGTTTTCTTCCCGTCTGAGGTGTTCAGGTCAACCTCAAAGTACACAGTGTAGTCTGCCCCGGTAACGCCTCCTGTGATAGGCTCAAGGAATATCTCTGGGGAGAAGTTGTCGTAAATGCCTACTCTCACGTTACCCATGAAGATCCTCTCGTTATACGGGAAGAGGGAGGCGGCAAACAGTGTATGATGGCTGAAGTTGTCGGCCGGCATGACCGGGAAGGTCTCTATCTCCCGGAAGTCATCAATGAGATAGTGAAGTATTGCAAACGCTCCACCATCAACAGGAGTGCTCTGTATCAAGTAATAGTCACTATCGTCTGCCAGGGACGGATCCTTAAACAAAGGCAGAATATCGCTGGTACCTTCAACCGGAGCCACCGGCCTCATCGCGTATATATTAAAGTTTTTGATCACTCCCTTCCATTGGGTAGCGATATCCACCAAGACAGTCGGGGAGGTAGTGGTGGTCAGCTGCAGCCAGCGTCCGTGCCACCGGATTGAGTCGGCAGTAAGGAGCTCAAGGTATGACGAGCTGGTATAAAGTGGGGCAGACTGTTTGACGATTGTCCCGTCCACCAGCTCCCAGGCAAACCGTAGCACAACAGGACCGGTGAAGGAGTATTTCGCCTCTTTCTCTATCTTGGCCAGCACCCAGGCCAACGCCTCATCCTTTGTCGAGAGTCCAGTTCCATCCTCATTAACGGGGAATGGATAACTCAATGTCGGTGTCTGAACCGTAACAACCATGTTCGGCAGCTCCGGGAAGCCTGAGTCAAAGATCGTGTACCTCTCGGTGGTGATATCAAAGACAAAGATCGTGGTGGTCTTGTCGGTTACGTTGGATATTATCAGCGACTTGTGCAGCTGGGCGTACACAAACTCCTTATTGGTAGTGGCTATCCCGGCATTGACGGTTGCTACAAGTATGCCGTCCTCGTACACCCAATACCACATGCTGCCCGAGGGAGTGCCGATATAGACCTTAAAGTTATCATTGATAGTGTGGATGCAGCGAATATCGGAGGTAGTCATAACAAGACCCTCCTTTGGACCTACTGGCCGCCATGCTCCATCTTCAGGACGGAGGTTGATAACCTCCTGCATGGTGCCGTCAGCCACCCGATTGTCTGGGAGGTTTCTTACGATTCCTGACAGCTCTATTGTTTTTTGTTCCATTTGGATTGATATTCTGTTTTATCTGTAATATCTGGTTAGTCACTATTGCAAGGATATTTGCCTCTGAGTTATTGGGACCATTGCCATTCCCCGGATCCGGGAGGGGCTCCATGGTGGTCCAATGTACTGCGCGGAGTGCCTGCGACAGGCTTATGATATTTTTTGTAGGCGCTGCCAGGGCAACTATATTCTCAATGAGGAGCATTTTTGCATCCCAGGCTGTTCTCTCATACTTGGCCTTCTTCACTTCTATTGGCTCATCCTCGAGCTTGGCAAGCTCCTCCATGCGGACTCTGGCCTTTAGAGAGAGCAAGTGAGCATTGAGAAAACCCCGGAGAGTTTGAATGGGTATGCCGGTCTGCCTTGTGGTCTCTGCAAAACTCAGCTCGTTGTCAATAAGGATCCTCACGGCCTCCTCTTTCTTGGCATCATCGTAAATGATCGGGTATCTGTGGCGCTCCTTCAGTTCACTTGGGTCCTTGCGCTTTGTCATAGTAACAGTATTTGTTTCAGTCCAAAGTTCCTCAATCTGTGGTCGTATTTGCAGATAATAAGACCACAATTAGAGACAATATGACCTCAATAAATATGAATGTCTTTATATGTTTAGACTGAAATAAATCACACTCAACATGTCAGTCGGAGCAGCTTTAGCCATAGGTTCTTCACTCGTTTCCCTGTTCGGCTCGCTGAAGTCAGCGCAAGCGAATGAGAAATACGATAACTACCTCAACAAGAGGGAAACAGACCTCGATAACTGGTACAACAAAGAGTATAACACCAACTTCCTTGACACAACCCAGGGAAGATCCGCAGTCGGAGCACTCCGCACACAGTATGGTGAGACCATGAAACGTGTGAATCAAAATTCGGCAATTTCAGGAGCGTCTGATGAAGCGAAGGTGGCGGTAGGTGATAAGGTTCAGCGGGGCATGGCTGACCAGGTATCACGCATAGCGGGATACGGAACTGTATATAAGGACAATATTCGCCGCGAGTATCAAGGGCTTAAACATAATCTCCAGAATATGCAGCAAAATAATCTTTTGCGCAAATCAGAAAATTGGTCAACGTTAATGGACAATTCTACTAAGGCGGGCATTGGTTTTGCCGAAGCAGATGCTAACGGAGCCTTTGATGGGGTAGACGGATGGCTTAAAAATCTCTTTGGAAAGATCAAGGTTGACCCAACTACTCTCGCAGGATAATGAAAATATCCGGCATATATCAGATCAAGTCTTTATGCAAGCCCGAGAGGATATACATCGGGAGTGCCGTTAATATCCATAGGAGATGGACTGTCCATCTATGTAACCTTAAAAGCAATATTCATCATTCTGGTAAACTTCAAAATCACTTCAATAAATACGGTAAGAATGACTTGGTATTTTCAGTATTAATAGGCTGCGATAAAGAAGATTTGATTTCGACAGAGCAATACTTTCTTGATTTATATAAACCGTATTTCAATAATTGTATGATTGCGGGAAGTTGCATAGGTATTAAGCATTCCGAAGAGACAAAAAGCAAAATAAGTGCGGCTAATAAGGGTAAAATTCTTTCAGAAGTGACTCGCAAAAGAATGAGTGAGGCCGGGAAGAACAAGTCAGAGGAAACCAAAAGAAGAATAGGCGATGCGGTAAGAAGAAGGCCTCCTGTTTCTGAGGAGACTAAAAGGAGAATTAGTTTGGCTAAGAAGGGGAAAAAGATATCTGAGGAAACCAGAATAAAAAGAATTGAGACGCGAGGCCCCATATCAGATGAGACAAGGGAAAGAATGAGTGAAGCGAGCAAAGGGAGAATAGTATCTAAGGAAACACGAAGAAAGCACAGTGAGGCAATGAAAGGAAATAGATATGGGGTAAGAGCCAAACCTAAAATTGAACTTGAGTTAAATCTTAATTAATATACCATGCCTACCACAAACTATCTCGAGGAAGGACCTGACTCCGCAATATTCCCATACGAGCAACTCAAAGAGGAAGAGGAGGCCAAGAAGAAGCAGCTGCAGGACTCGCAGAAAAAAATCCAGCGCACAAACAGCGTTGGTGAAGCCTTCCGGCTATTGATTGACTCCGCTGGTGGATCCAAAGGTGCAACCATCAGACCCCGCGATGTGAACCCGGGAACTATGAAGGCATCGGAGAAAATGTATCAGATAGAGAGAGACAGCGATGCGGACATGGACCGGCTCCGTCTTATGGACCTTCAGAACAAACAGAATGACCTTCGCTATAACCAAGGACTTGCAGCAGAGGCCAGGGGTAATGAGCGCGAGGATGCAAAGATAGCAGGGCAGAGAGAGTGGGAAGAAAAGAAGATCAGCGGGGAGAGAGAGTGGAGGGAAGGTCAGGCCGAGGAAGAGTTTGGTCGTGAGAAAGAGATGGCGGGAGAACGCGAGAAATCAGCCATGAGGATTGATACTCACCAGACCAACGAGGATATCCGTAAGGCGCTGGCAGTAGATAAGGCAGAGCAGAGCAAGAACCCGTACCTCAAGCGTTACGCAACCATGTACGGGAACAAATCACCGTTTCTGGTCATCCCGGACACCGAGCAAGGGACAGACATTCCCCTGGGTGACGGAGATGCCATACAGGTCCTCAAGTGGATGCGGAGCGATCCGGCCATCAGTCAGTATGACAAAATGCAGATTGATCCCAAGGACCTGAGCAATAATCTCAAGTTTAAGAACCTTGTAGTCCAGAATTGGGACCGTTACAAGGACCTAGTGCGCAAACTTGCCTCCGGGCAGGCCATCAGCCCCGAGGAGGAGAAGGGAATCATCACCCGGGGAGAGAGAATGATAAGACAAACCGAATACGATACACGGCTCAAGGGAGTCGAGGCCATCCGCAATGATAAGAAGCGCGAGAGAGCTATGCAGGGATTGCAGGCAGAGTACCCCGATCTCCGTCAGCAAGAGCTCGAGGCAAGTCAGGCAGCCTCACAGCCTGCCGGACAGATATCCCTCAAGCCGGACCAGAGTGCAACCATTGATCAGGTCATCAATGCCACGGCCTCTCCCGAGCAGAAGCGGTCAGCTGTCTTTGGCTACCTGGTAAAGCAGGGCTATGACCAGACCGCAGCCAAGGAGTTCGCCGAGTTTGTCTATCAGAACTTAAATAACTGACCATGACTGAAGGGAATAAGCCTAAGAAGGTCCTGTCAACAGACGATCTACTCAAGAGATACAATGCACAGACACCCGCCAAGCCGGTTAATGCCGGCAAGGGCCTCGATCCCTGGGGCTCTGAGCTCGTTGATATAGACCAGCTGTTAGGCGTAGCCCCGCAGTCAAGACCAGTAGGAGAGTTTAAGAAAACCGCACTTCCTCAATCAGACGAGGACTTGTTTCAGGCATGGATGGCCGGGGAACAGGATAATGATGAGTATGACTATCGTGGTTTTTATCAATCTGAAAGGGCGGGAGGGAGCTTAAAGCCAACCATCAATGATTACGTTAAGGAAGATCCAAACTATCACTTTTACTCGATTGGTGTTGATGGTAAAGTTCTGAAATCACCGAAACACAAAACCTTTGATAAGACCATTGCGGCTGAAAAGGCCCTGGGTAACGAGCTTTATACAGATGAGAATGGAGATTTAAGGACCCGAAAGGCACAGCCTCCGCAAGGGGAGCAGGATGATTGGATAAATGCCAACCGCGAAGAATGGGAGGCAGAGTGGGCCGATAAGAACATCTTCGAGAAGATAGGAACAGGCATAGAGCGCGGAGGTAAGCAGCTCAAAGGCGGTATGCAGAAGTTCGGTGCCGAGATCATGCCAAAGATAGGCGCGATAGGTGAGAGAATGTCCGGCGGTGCCTACACAGCGGATGACATCATTGATGCAATGACCCCTATGCGCCAGAAAGGGGAGCAGAAACTTGATGAGGCCGGTGCCATACAGGGTAAAGGGCTTGCCTTTGAGTTCGGCACGTTCATTCCACAGATGGCCGGGACCTTTGCAGCCCTGGCAGCTGCACCATTCTCCGGAGGAACATCTGCAAGCGCCATCCCGGGCATACTCGGTACGGCAAACATTGGCGCTCTCACCAGCTCGGTAGTGGGTAGTACCCTCTATGAGGTTGAGAAATACAGCGAGGAGACCGGTAAAGAGATCTCAGAGGCAAAGAAATGGTCCGTTGCACTATTGGCCGGTACCGCGGAATTCGCTGCAGAGAAAATCCGTCTTGATCGCTTCCTCCCCAAGGGGATGACAAGCAAGATCCTCACTCGCACCATGAAGGAGAGCCCCGAGGTAGCTGAGAGCATGATGCAGCAGTGGGCCAAAGCTCGTCCTGCCATGTATCAGAAGTTGCTACAGCTGGGCAAGACTACCTTCCGAAACTCCAAAGAGGAAGGGATAGAAGAGTTATGGACCCAGATAGCACAGGATTACGCCAATTACCTGTACCAGGATCCGGAGGACAGGATGGGATTCCAGCAGATCATGCTCAATGCCCTTAATGCAGCCAAGGGCGGTGCCATGATGGGCGGGTTTATCGGTCCGGCAAGCTACGGATCCAGCCAGCTCACCACAAACATGATGCGCAAGCGCAAGGGAGGAGTATCATTGGTGCAAACCAGCGATGGCAAGGTCTATGAAGCCCTGGGACAGAGCAAGGATGGCGAGATTTATGTGCAGAATGCCGTTGGCAAGCAGTCAACGATCAGCAAAAAGAACGTTAAGGACCAGGTAACGCTCACCAACGAGCAGATGAAGGAGTACCTCGATGCCTACGACCAGGGCAGCGCAGCACTCCCGGAGCTTGAGGCACGGATAGCCAATGACCCAGAGACACAGATACGGGAGCTGGGGAAGAAATACACCTTCCTGGGCTACTCAGAGCAGGAACCACAGACAAACAGCATTCGGTTTGGGGAACTAAGGGACGGCCGCATGGTCATTCTCACCTCTGTCAATGAGGCCGAGAACGAGGACCAGATGGTTTACACTGCCAAAGATGCAGAGAATCCAGAGGCAGCTCCGTTTATGGTCAAGGGCAATGATGTCATTAACAGAAAGTCTGTCTCTTATGAGGAGTGGGTGGCAAATGAGCTCGCTCAGTACCAGGCCACCAAGCAGCAGATGGATGCAATGGTCACCAAGGCACAGGCACCTGTGCAGGAAGGCGAGACCATACCCATTGGCGAGAGGCTCTTCAATGTCACAGAGGTCACAGACCAGGGCATCACTCTCAATGAGATAGACAAAGATGGCAATCTCACTGCCACAACCGAGGTTATCACCCCGGATAAGTACGGAGAGGTGTTCGGTATGCCGGAAGATCAGGGTGGTCAAGAAGGTGGTCAGGCTGGTGGTCAAGTGGAAGTAGCAGCACAGCCGGCAGCTGAGGGAGGAATTCAGACAGACGAGAATCAGCCTCAAACAGGCCCCGTTGCAGCAACAGATCAGGGAATTCAAACGCCACAGGCCCAACCCGAGGCCATCAAGTCCCGGAAGATATCAGACGGCAGCACCGAGTTCACCATCATGCCCGAGGAGGATGGCTCATTCCGCATGCAGGAGGTCTTTGACACCCAGAAGAAGGCCGAATCAACCCTCAAGAAGCTGACCGAGCGTTATCCCAAGCTCACCTGGGAGATGCAGATGGTTGACTCCGGGGATCCTTTCACCCCGGATGAGTATGTCATCAAGGCCGCTGTCAAACAGGCCAAGAAAGAGGCTCCGGCAGCACCGGCAGAGGCACCAGCACCCGTAGCAGCCCCAACTATTGCAGAAACAGCACAGGTTGAGGTAGAAATAGAACAGAAACCGACAGAATCGGAACAAAAATCAGAGGTTGTAGCACAAGAAACCCCGGTAGAGGTCCAAGCGGAAGCACCAGCCCAGGAAGAAGTTGAGGCGCAACCGGCAGAAACAGTAGAGGTAACACCCGAAGAGAAAGCTCAGACTGACCTCATGCGAGCCAACCGCGAGGCCAATACCAGGCCCACGGAAGCACAGAAGGAGGCCGGCAACTACAAGAAGGGTCATATGAAGTTCGCAGGGTTTGATATCTCCATTGAGAACCCGGTCGGATCAGTGAGATCCGGCACCGATCCCTCCGGAAAGAAGTGGTCCATGCTTCTAAACAACTCCTATGGCTACTTCCGCAGGACCAAGGCAAAGGATGGTGATCAGGTTGATGTGTTCTTGGGTGACAATCTCGCTGCACCGGATGTTTATATCGTTGACCAGGTGAACCCGGAGACCGGGACATTTGATGAACACAAGGTAATGATGGGCTTTAACTCAGCCGAAGATGCCCGGGATAACTACCTTGCCAACTATGAACCGGGATGGAAAGGCATGGGATCCATCTCCAAGATGTCACTCGAAGGTTTCAAGAAGTGGTTGGGTAGTGGTACCAGGACCCGCAAGCCGGTTGACAGTAATGTGCCTGTCAAGGCCAAGGAAGAGCCAAAGGAAGCTGAATACCCCAATCCAGAGATACCCCTTGAGGAAACCCTACCTAATGGCAGGGTAGTATATAACCAAGAAGGTGATAATGACCTTCAGGTTGTTGATACATACAAAAGAGTTGATGCCTTCAGAAAAAAACACAATACAATAGCATTGTGGCAGGCCAAAACAGGCGACGTGGTGCAGGATATATTTACAGGGGAGGTTTTCACATTATCTAAGAAGGCCAGCGGCGGTATATCAAAACTGATTAGTGATGATGGTGTTGAGAAGAATATTAACAACAGCGATCCTCTCTTTATCAAGATTGAAAAGCCAACCAAGCAGCCAAAAGCAAAGAAGGCACCCGAACCAGCAGAGGATACCCGTCCGGTCAAGCAACTTACCAAGAAGAAAGGCTGGCCGATGTCAAAGGTTGATATAGCCAGACTCTCCCGGGAGCCGCAGTCATTTGAGGAGGCCGTATATCAATTCTTCATCAACAGAGGCCGCATATCAACAGCAAGACTCAAGCACCACCTCGGCACCCGCAGCCGTAGCGATTACGCCTCATTCATCTGGGCTCACAAGAAAGACGGTCAGATGACCGACAAACTCAATGAGGCTCATATCTTCCAATCACACCCGGAGTTACTTACTCAAGTGGGTGACCAGCAGGACCAGGAGAGGGCATTCTTTGATATATTACTTTCAGTCACCGGCCTCAATGACATGAGGACCCGCATTGATGAGATGCAGAGTAAGGCTGACCATGCCACCGAGGACATGCCTCCACCGCCGGATGAAGATGCAGAAACAGCAGCACTGGATACCGGTCAGGTTATTACTGAAGAAATCCTGCCTTTAGTAGAGGGAGATCCAGATATTTTGCGTATATTTGAGGTCGAGATCAATGAGTTAGGTAAAACGCTCGAGGATCTTAAAGCACTTGCGGCCAGTGACCCTAATTATTTTCAAACGTTCCCCTACGGGCTCAATGAAAAGCAGTTTAACGAACTAAAAAGCATTCTCAATGATACAGAAAGACAAAAGCAAATTAGTGGGCTGGCTGACCAGGTTGGTAACATTGAGAGCCGCAGCCAAGGGAACGACACCTTACCAGGAGTCCCTGTCACTGAAAGCCGAGATGATGGAGAGGGCCGAGAAGAAGGAGTCCAGCCAACAGCCTCAGCAGAACCCGCAGAAGTAGCCAAGGCCCCCGAGTTTGCAGGGGAGCAGTTCAATATACCGGAAGAGACCCCGGAGCCCAAAACACAATCTGAGTTTGCGGGAGATTTTATCAAGAAACTCCCCGGGGATTTTCTTAAAGCCAGTGATGGATCTATTGATTTTGGATATATTAAGCCTGAAACAGGCCTAAAAGAGGCCCCTATAAGGCTTACTGTAGGTAACGATAGTCATGGACTGATTCATATTGATAACCAGCACGGAGAGCAGATTAAGAAAGCAGGTTACAGAACCATCCAGGATTTCGTAGAGGAGGTTGCCAAGAATTATTCCGTTATTCGCTCCGGCTCGACCTATAACAATAAACCAACATATCTCTTAGAACTAACTGACGACAAGAACAGGACACTTATCGTAGAAATGTCCAAGAATGGGGAATATTGGAACGTAAATTCGGCTGGGATATTCAGGAAGGAGTACTCAAAAAATAAAGAAGTTGTTTGGTCCTTACCCGCATTAGGAATCAAGCAGTCCGTTACTACTGATGAAGTTGCGTACCCGTCAGATGGCAAGAGCGGAGCTGACAAGGTTAGCGGGAACTCTCCACAAATAACTTCTTCTGAGGCCAAAGATACGAAAAAAATTGATGAAAGTCAAGAGTCGCAGGAGAAAAAAACCGCGGAGTTCGCTGGGGAGATATTTGATAAGCCGGAGGAAACCGCTGAGATCATCAAACTCAGGGAGGAGAATACGGCCGCCAATGAGATAATAGAAAAGCGGATACAACGGCTAAGGGCTGAGAGGGATGCCAAGGAAGAGAGCCTTCAAAAGCGCAATGAACTATTTGGTGACCGCAAGGAGGAAGAGGAGAAGGCCGAGGGGATGCAGCCCATGTTCGCCGGTGATATCTTTAAGCCTACCTCCGAGAACCTTCAGACGGCACTCAAGCCATTCAATGATGGCATCAAGAAGGCAGAGGAGGAGATCGCTCGCAATAACCAGATCCTTGACGAGAAGATAGCCCTGGTACTCTCCGGGGCACAGATGACCATTGACATGGAGGCGCCGGCTGAACCAGGTGAGAAGGCCGAGACTCCGAAGGAGGATGAACCGGATGCACTCAAGCTCGAGATGGTTGAATCAGTCAAACCCTCAGGTAAGATAGAGGATTTTGGAGAGAAGATATCGGGAGCAAAAAAAGAGATCCGTGGTCAGATTAAAAAGCATCTTGACACCACCAATGAGGATATCCTCAATAATTCCATTTCGAAGACCCTGCCGCCGATTGACTATAAGCAGCTCATTGATAGTGGCGCCGCAACACGGGAGGAGGCAGCCTTCCTCCAGTATTTCCGCCACGAGATAGGCCCCAAGCCCAAGTCAACATACAAGCAACAGAGGTGGCTCCGTGGAGTGAATGCCTACAAGGATGTCCTGCGCTGGATAACAGACAAAGAGACATTCAAGGCAGAGCATAAGGGTATGACATTCATGGAGTTGATGAATGACAATATGAATGACTATGCCGTTCAGCAGATGAAAGAGCAGGTGAGCCTGTTACTTGATCTCGGCTTCCCGGAGATCACATCACTGAAGGGCTATGAGTTAAGGCATTTCGAGGCCCGCAAAACTCTAAATAAGGACCGGCAGTTAGTTGATATGCCGGCTGTCTTTGCTATCACCAAGGGTAATATGATCGTTCATAAGTTCGACACCCGTGAGGAGGCCATTGCCGGACTGAAATATATCCTCACCACAGATAGCGAGGCGCCGCAGAAGGTCAAGTTCGATATGTGGCGCGAGCGCAATAAGCCCGGGATATTCATTGGCAAGAAGCTGGCAGCGGGTAAGTTCATCACCCTGGCTCAGGGATTTGATAAGGTATCCGAGGCATCAGCATACGTTAAGAACCACCAGGAGGAGCTTGAGAGATTGCTCGAAGAGAAGAAGGTTATTCCATATGAGCGCCCTGAGGAGAGAGGCCCGAGAGTAGGGAAGGACTACCGGGGAGGTGATAACATTACCCCGGAGGTGTTCTCTGAGACCTTTGGTTTTCGGGGAGTGCAGTTCGGTAACTATGTAGAGCAGCTGCGCCGGCAAGAGGACCTTAATGAGGCCTATGATGCCCTCGTTGACCTGGCTGATGTAATTGGAGTACCACCGAGAGCTTTGAGTCTTTCAGGACAGCTTGGAGTGGCCTTTGGTGCCAGAGGCTCCGGAGGCAAGAATGCAGCTGCAGCACATTACGAGCCACATGAGATAGTTATAAACCTCACCAAGGGTAACGGACCCGGCAGCTTTGCTCATGAGTGGTTTCATGCCGTTGACAGTTATTTCTCCCGTGCAAGAGGCCGTAAGATGGAGTTCATAACAGACCGGCCCCGTCCATTGATCAAACAGGACGGTAGTACCGATGAGTCCATCAGACCCGAGGTACTTGAAGCATTTGATGGTCTTGTCAAGGCAATCAATCAATCAAAACTCCCGCTGAGATCCCGCGAGCTCGACAAGCGAAGGTCAAAGGACTATTGGAGTACTACCATTGAGATGGGAGCCAGGTCCTTTGAATCCTATGTACGGACACGGATGGCAGACAAAGAGACAAAGAACGACTACTTGGTTGCCTTCCGCGACATGGTTGACTATATTGTTGCTGCCGGAGGCGCCGAGGATGCTTATCCCTACCCGACCGAGGCAGAGCTCGGGCCGATAGGAGAGGCGTTTGATAAACTATTTCAGACGATAAGCACTAAAGAAGAGGACGGCAGGACGGTGATGTTCCGCGTCATTGGCGAGAGAGGCGCAACACTTAATGATGTTCTCATTGACAACCTGGCAACTGCTAAAAAGATGGAGCCTGATCACTCACCCCGGGCGGTATTCCTTGCTACCGGATGGCAGAGAGGGGCAGATGGGTTGTGGAGGTATGAGACAAGGGATATTGAACTGAAGAAAGATATTGACTTTATAGGTGAACTGAAACCTCAGAATGAGGCATTCACCGAAGAGATACCATTAACCGAGATTGTGGATGACGAAGAATTATTCAATTCTTATCCGCAGCTCAAAAATGTCAAACTAACATTCTACAACTATGGAAGCTACCCAGAACTCACAAACACAGGAGCTTTTGCGAATTTTACGCAGAAAATTATTGCTATCGGAACAAAGGACATGGCGAATGTTCATAAAAGCCAGTCGACCTTATTATCCAGAAACAGCAGAAGTAATACCAACGATGAAGCAGTTGATTTATTTGTTTATGATAGAGATAGTCTCCGCTCCGTCCTATCACATGAGCTGCAACACTATATCCAACGAATTGAAGGATTTGGAGAAGGTGGCACGCTTCCAGGTAGAGGATCTGTCGGTCAGGGCGATTCTAAATACCAATATTCTCGCCTCGTTGGGGAAGTGGAAGCCAGAAATGTTCAGCGAAGGCTCGGCAGCACTCCAGAAGTACGCAGACAAACAATGCTATCCGAGACAGAAGACGTCGCCAGAGACCAACAAATAATTATCCGAAACAAGTACGATAATCAGGAGAACAGGGGAATTGTCCCCAAGACTCCGCAACCTACCGGGTGGAATGCTCTTTCAGACCTACTCGAAGAGGATGACCGCCTTGACCGCGAGGCAGAGGTAAAGACCAGGATAAACCAACTGGCCAAGTCCCTTAATACCGATGTAGTTATCGTTCAGAACAGAGCAGCCCTACCCACGTCATTACAGGGAGCCGCCAAAAGAGTGGGACTTTGGGATTTCTCTACCCTGTATGGAATATGGGATCCGAATACGGACACAATGTACGTTATGATGGATGACCTGATGAAATCCGGGCCGCAGAATGCTATAATTGAGGCAACCAAGACCGTGCTGCATGAGGCTATAGCTCATAAAGGACTGCCAGCCATGCTCGGTACGGAAGAATATATCAAGCTCCTCGATGATATTTATGACAGTATCCCAAAGGCGGACAGGACTACTCTCGAGAATGACTATAACACAGAGGATAAGAGGACCATTGCACATGAATACCTGGGCATGATGGCTGAGGATAATGTCAACCCCAACCTGTTCCAGCGCATACTTGCCAAAATTCGTGAGCTTATCCGTAAATTCTATAAGGTTGACTATACCGCAAATGATATTCATAGCCTGCTGAGACAGAGCCGAAAGAACCTTGAGAGAGGACCGGAGGGGCAGTCGGGCTACTACCGCAGCCGCCCCGTTGCCATGGACTTTGAGTATGCCGGTGAATTCATGGAGGCATCACAGGCATCTTTACGAGCTCGCAAGGCAGCAGCAGCCAATGAGCCTCAGTTTGCCGGCCAGTACTTTGGCTCACCGCTTGAGACTGCAGCCAAGGCCTATGCAGAGAAGAAGGCAGAGCGCACCGGCAAGGAGGTAGTGCAGGGGATCCGTGAGTACATACAGGACATGAGCCTGCCGATACGCCGGTTTGAGGAAGAGGTGCTCCGCAGGGGTGGTAAGCAGGATAATAACTCCAAGCCCTACCGCGACATGAGCCTGTCATTCGGACGGCAGGAGAAGCTCTACAATGACTACTACGAGCAGAAGATGAAACCGGTCCTGGAGTCTGTGGCTGCCATCAAGCGATCAGGCATGCCCGGGGAAGAGGTGCTGCCCTATATCATTGCCAAACATGCCATGGAGCGTAACCCGATCTTCCGCGGCCGTGAGCTCAGGGAGTGGACCGATGCACAGGACGGTAATGTGTCATTGGATGAGATTGACCAGAAGAAGGAGCAGCTCAAGGATAAGGACTACTCCGGGGTGATGGGCTTTGATACCACCGGCACATTCACCAACCCGGACCAGCTGGCCGCTGTAATAGTCAGCGAGTTTGAGGGTAAGATAGATAAGAAGCTCATCAATGACCTGTGGGATAATGTAAGGACCGCGACATCATCAATACTCGATACATGGGAGAAAGGCAATCAGATATCCGCAGCCCAGAAGCAGGAGTACCTTGACCAGTTCCGTTACTTCGTTCCCCTTCGAGGATGGAGAGATGGGGCAGCCAAGGAGCTTGTCTATACCCGCGGAGATGGTTTCAGCGCATCGCTGCAACATGCACAGGGGAGAAAGTCACTTGCTGATAACCCGCTGGCATACCTCCTTAATGTTGAGTTCCAGGCTATCGGTGAACAGGTGGATAATGAGGTCAAAAACTCCATGCTCAACCTGATCCTGCGCAATTTAGGCAATAACGAGATCCACGACCTTGCTACTATCAAGAAGCTGTACTATGTGAAGATCACCCTTCCCGATGGAACCGAGGAGTGGGAGCCGACAATCATACGGCCCTCACAGGACTTGTTTGACTCCGGTGCTGCCCGGACCAAGATATTCCGCGAGCATGAACGGTTGAGAAAACCAAGCCATGCCCGTGAGCATGAGGTGGTGGTCAGCAAGCCCGGAGGGGATATGGTCATCGTATTCAATGGCAAGCAGCTCTCAACAGCTCAGGCCATGAACCGGCAGAACTACATGTACCGGACCATCTTCGGTAACGTGTACGATGCTCGGGACCTGAATAAGGTCATGGCGCTGATGGGACACCTCAATAATATGCTCAAGGCTCTTTACACCAGCTGGAACGTGGTATTCCCCTTTACCAACTTCATGCGTGACTTCCAGGAGGCCTCAATCACCCAGAGCATCAAATCACGGACAGGACTCAAGGTTGTCAGCGGATACCGGCAAGCATTCCCGGCAATCCTGCGTAGGATCCGCGGTAAGCAAGACCTCACCAATCCCATTGACCAGCAGCTTGAGGACTTCTATAACTACGGAGGTGCCACCGGTTACACCCACATGAAAACACCGGATGAGATCGAAAAGGATATCAATAGCGAGATAGGACGCATGACCCGCAAGGGAACGGTAATAGGTGGAATCGGTGATGCCGGCCATACTATGCTCGAGGCAGTTGAGTCCTGGAATAAGATCTTCGAGGATGCCACCCGGTTCTCGGTCTATCTGTCATCTCTCTCCATTGGCAAGTCCAAGGAGGATGCCGCTTACGATGCAAAGGAGGCCTCGGTAAATTTCAATACTAAGGGCAAGGGATCAAAGGCATGGGACGCATGGCTCGCATTTTGGAATGTGGCCGTTCAATCCCTGCAGAAGAACTTTAAACTTGCCAAAGACTCACCCAAGCGATTTACACAGGTGGCAATGTCCTTTGTTATGCTCGGATTCTTGGAGGCTTTAATGAATGCCATGACCGATGATGATGACCCGGATAACTCATATTACAATCTCAACCCCTACATGAGGCAGAACTACCTGGTCATCCCTCTGCCAAACCTGAGAGATGGAGGCAAGGGCAACAAATATATCAGCATACCCCTGCCGCAGTTCTGGAGAGGCTTCAAGAGCGCCGGTACAATAGCCTTTGATGTGGCTACCGGTAAGATGAAGGCCAAAGAAGCCGTGGCAAGCGCCATCGGTAACTTTGCCGGAGGACTTCTGCCGGTTGATATCGGTGGTTTCTACAAGTCCGGAGAGTTCAGCTTTGCCCCGATTGTGCCGACTATCTTCAAACCGGGAGTGGAGCTGATGGAGAACCGCAATTACATGGGGTACACCATCAAGAAAGAGCCGTTCACCCGGGAGCAGGAGAAGTACCTGGCCGATGCCGGTCTTGGGAAGGATAACGTGAATCCGGGAATTAAATTTTTTACGGATTTATTATTCAGATGGGGCGGTGGGGATACTAAATATAAATATTACACAGATCGTCAGGGACGCACCCGTAAGGTATTCCTTGATATTAACCCATCGAGTGTGGAGCATCTATTCAAAGGGTATGCGGGGGGAACCGGAGGTGTATTTTCCGACTTAATCACCACTATCTCTCAAGTACTTGATCCCGGAGAAGAAGTTTCCTTCAAAAATACACCCTTCATTAACAAATTTTTGAGAGAAACGCCCGAACATAAGTGGCGAATAATTTCTGAGTACTATTCTCAAAAGGAGCAGCTGTCTAAAGAGCAGACGGTATTCAAAGAGTACATGAAGCAGGCAGAAGAAGGACAGGATTATACAAAGGCTGCCCGGATTTCAAATGATGAATACACACAAACCCTGTGGAGTGTTTTTGATAACTACGAGGATCAGATTAAGGACCTCAATAAGGATAAGACTAAAGACGATACGGAAACGACTGATTTAATTATTGAGCTCATGGACATGTGCTTACAGGATGTAGATCAGATAAAAAGAAAGTATAATAAGAAATGAACTCGCCGGGAATATATAAGATTCAATCAAAGATAAAACCCGAAAGGATTTATGTGGGTTCTGCTGTGAACGTAAAGCATAGGTGGGTAAGCCATTTAAGTGACCTAAGACTGAATAAACATGGGAATAGCAGGCTCCAAAATCATTTTAATAAGTATGGGGCATCAGATCTGGTATTTATTTTATTAGAGTCATGTACGCGTGAAAATTTACTTATCAGAGAACAGGTTTATATTGATGAATTATATCCGTGGTTTAATATCTGCAAATTTGCCACAAGTCGAAAAGGAGTAATACACTCATTAGAGACTCGTGAAAAATCAAGAATTGGGCACTTGGGGCAAGTACCTTGGAATAAAGGGAAAACGGAAATATACTCCGAAGAGACCAGACAAAATATAAGCGAAAGTGTATCTAAATCTTTAATAGGGAACAATAGGGCTGTTGGCCATATGCCGTGGAATAAGGATAAGAAAACCGGAATTAAGCCTCCAAATGCCTTTAAACCAGGCGAGCCTTCATGGAATAAAGATATTCCACACTCGGATCAACACAAAGATAATTTAAGTAAGGCTTGGGAAAGAAGAAGGCTAACCCCCATGTCAGAAGAAACGCGCAATAAAATCAGCGAGGCAGTGAAACAATTTTGGGCTAATAAGAAACAGGATAAAGCAGCATAACATGAAACTTATAGAATCTAAAGAACAATTGCTCGGGAAAACTAATACCCGCTTGGGTATGCGAAAGCAAAAGACCGTACCGCTGCCAACGGCTGTTATGGACCGGGATGTGCGCGAAAACATGGATCTGCTTGAGGAGTCCCGGAGGATGTGGGAGTCTATGGCTGACTTCCGGACACGCAGACTGCGAAACAGGCAGTATTACAGAGGAAATCAGTGGTCCGACATGATGACCGATCCGGATTCAGGCGAAACTATAACCGAGGAAACCTATCTTATGAACCAGGGTAAGGTGCCGCTAAAGCAGAACCGTATCCGGTCCCTGGTAGAAAACCTCATCGGGCAGTACCGCAGCAATCCTTCCAAGGCCGTTGTCATCGCCCGGGGAAGGGAGAATGCACAGGCAGCCGAGATGCTCTCTAATGCCCTGCAATGCGCTCTGGAGAACAACGAGATCAAGGATCTTGATGCAAGGCTCTTCGAGGAATTTGCCCTTTCGGGTGCAGCCGTGCAGAAGGTAGGATACAAGTATTGGAAGGAGCGCAACCTTGAGGACCTGTTCCTTGAGAATACCAACGTCAACCGTCTGATAGTTAACACCGATCTCTCGGATATACGCCTTTTTGATCTCCGGCTCATTGGTGAGATCATTGACACAACCGTTGAAAACATCGTCAGCACCTTTGCCAAGAATACGGCCGAAGAGAAACTTATCCGCGAGCTCTATGCTCATGCCAGTAACCCGGCCTTCTATTCAGACTACGGCCTTGATGCTACACGGATAGACTCACTTGACTTTTACATACCCCGCGAACCCAATGCGGCTCGCCTGTACGAAATATGGAAGCTCCGCGGTGAGTGGAGGGTTTATGCACATGACCCGCTTGACGGCACTAACAACATTGTGCCCTATACCCTTAAACAGATTGCCGCACAGAACCAGGAGCGATTGCGCCTTGGTGCCGAGGAGGGGATCCCCGATGAAGAGATACCGCTGATTGAGGCAGAGGAAACGTATGAGCAGTTCTGGTATGTTAAGTTCTTAACACCTCACGGACACTGCCTGTTTGAGGGAGAGACCCCGTACAAGCATGAGGAACACCCCTACTCACTCATCCTCTTCCCGTTGCTTGATGGCGAGGTCTGGGGCTTCATTGAGGACATCATAGACCAGCAGAGGTATATCAACCGCATGATTATCCTGCTTGACTTCATCATAGGAGCCTCGGCCAAGGGTGTGCTCATGGTGCCCGAAGGAATGGTGCCGGATAGCATGACCCCGGAGGAGTTCAGCGAACAGTACCGCAAGTTCAACGGAGTGATCTTTTATAAGCCCCGAGCTGACGGGCAGATGCCGAAACAGATCAGCGCCAACTCATCTCAGGTGGGTATCTTCGAGATGCTGAACCTACAGATGACCTTGTTAGAGAAAAACTCCGGTATCAATGAGTCAATACAAGGACAGAGAGCGCCATCAGGCACCCCGGCAGCCCTGTACGCACAGGAGGCACAGAACGCCACTATAAATGTACTGGACCAGATACAGAGCTTCCAGGGTCTTGTGCAGAAGCGTAACCGCAAATCACTGAAGGTCATCACTCAGTTCTATAAGGATAAGAGGTACCTGGCTATCAACGGCCGGGCTATATCGGACGAGGCGAAGATGTACGATCCGGATCTGGTCAAGAAGCTGGACTTCGAGGTCGTTGTCACCCAGGGAACCGACACACCGGTTTACCGTCAGGTGGTGGATGACATGCTTTTTGAACTGCTTAAAGGCAATCTCATCTCACTGGAGATGTATCTTGAACAGACCTCCATGCCGTTCGCAGACAAGCTGCTTGCGACAGTGAGATCTCAGAGAGAGGCGATGGAACAGGGAGGTGTTATGCCAGGTGGAGCAGGAATCCCTCCGGAGATGGCAGCACAGGCACAACAGGCTAACCCGCAGTCAATGGCTATGCTTCAGCAAGCCCTTGCCGGCGGCAGGCCGAGATAAGATAAGAGGTTTTTTTTCATAGGTTAGGTTTAGGGGTTGGAGCTCCCTGTGCGAAAGTTCGGGGAGTTCTTTTTAGTATCTTCCAGAGGGTTTATGGATGTTGTACAAAAAATATCCCTCACCGGTAACCTTCCCTGTCCATTTATCAAGAACGCAATTACTTTCTATCACAGCATAGCGATTAGAGAGTGCATTCAGGAAGAGGCAGCCACAGATTAATGTGACTGCGACAATAGCCGAGATAATAAAAGTTGATTTTCTTGTCATTTCATACTGCATTTATGACGTAAAATTAATAATATTTACTACCTTCGTGTTGTGTTAATAAAATATTCATTAACAGAGTGCAAGATATAAAAAATTATATTATGTTTGTGATGCGTGAATTATCCAATACAGATGAGGCAAAACATCACAAGCAGACTGAAACAAAGCCAAAGGGAAGGCGAACCGGCGAAAGTCCGGCAGTCCGATTCGTGCCTCGCATGGATGGTTCACGCAGCGACCTTCCCCCTTTGTTTAACTAAAATCAAATCATTATGCGTGAACCGATGGATGAGAACGCTACGGGCGTTCAGATTTTCAACAATCCTCAGTTTGGTGAGGTAAGAATCAACAATGAAAACGGGAAGCCTCTTTTTATGGCTTCAGACATTGCCAGGGCTCTGGGCTATTCCAATCCCTTAAAAGCAATTCGCGACCACTGCAAAGGGGTGAACGAAATAGACACCCCCACACAGGGAGGCGTTCAGAAGGTGAAATTCATTTCAGAGGCAGATGTTTACCGCCTTGTCATGCGCTCGAAACTACCCGATGCCGAGAAGTTTCAGGATTGGGTAGTCGAAGAAGTCCTTCCGTCTATTCGTCGTGATGGTGGCTATATTGCAGCCGCACCGGAGGAAACCCCGGAGGAGATTATGGCAAGGGCGCTCATTGTTGCTCAGAAGACCATCGAGGCCAACAAACAGAGGCTTCAGATGCTTCAGGGAGAGAACGAGGTACTGGTGGAGGAACGCAAAGCCCTCAAGCCGAGTGCCGACTACACCAATGAGGTACTTCAGTCAACGAGTACTTTCACTCTTACCCAGGTAGCACATGATCTTGGATTCAGGAGTGTATATGCCTTCACCGACTGGTGTAGGAACAGAAGTATTCTTTACCGTCAGAGCGATCAATGGCAGCCGACAGCATTGGTGGCAGGCAAGGGGTATTTCACCACCCGCACCTCGAGGTACGTTAAAAACGACAACACGATAGGCACCAGCATATCAACAGTTGTCACCGAAAGAGGACGTATGTATCTTCACGGATTACGGAGGGCAGCGTGATGGGTGAAGTTATAAGTATTCCCGCTATCACAGCCGAAGAGCTTGTGAAAGATGTGATCCTATCCGATGAGCTGCCAACGATGAGACAGCATCTCAGAGAGATGGCCGATGCCTTTCTTCTCACAGACGAGGTGGGCGAATACAGGCATAAAGTGTACTGCACTTACATGAATCTGGATCACTTCCTTGCCGGAGCAGAAAGACTGGCAAAGTTTCAGGAACGAAAAGCGTCCTGAAAATATACAAAAGAATGAAAGCCCCTTTTGCGAGGGGCTTTTTTTATCGGAGTAAAACACCGCCATTATACGGAATGGCATGATACAAGATGTATCATACAAAATGTTTATTGCTTCCCGTAAACTGTTTCTGAGTAGTCAACCCCCTGGCTGAGCCAGCTGACGATAACACCATCCTTGAATATCAGCTTGACGTATGAGGTGTAGGTGCGGGAGGTGGCCCCTCCTCCGTAAGTACTTGTGTTTGCCCTGCCGCTGACATTGTAAACCCCGGGAGTGACAGTGGCCGTTGTCGTGGATCTCGAAGGCCGGACGCTTGTGACGGTCTTTTGCCCCCGGTCATAGAGCCATTGTTCATACTCTCCTTCCACCGCTTTCTCATCCGGCATGCCGAAGTTGGTAATGACGAAATCCTTTGTCTTACCGAGAAACACCTGATCCATGACCTGATCATGGGTGTAGTAGGTGACGGCACAGGAAGAGAGAGTGAGTAAGATCAGCAGGATAAGAGTCATGGGCTTGCCTCCGATGATTACATGGTCCGGAGAGGTCTGCGATTTATCACAGGCGCTTATCACAGTAAACCCTTTATCTGACACATGTGTACCGGGGCCGATCCAATGAAAGCTCACTATCTCACCTTTCTTTGCTTTGGCAATTCCTTTCTTTACCCTGGCAATAAACTCGTCTGCTGTCTCCTGTTTATTCATGGTGTTTGATTAAATACTAATCAAAGGTACGAGAAATTTCAATGCGAGTCAAGAGGCGTCGGTTTATCCTTCTTATGATGGCGTGTGGGATAGTAAATAATGATACTCTCAGCAGGAACACCATTCTTTATAAAGTAGTCGTAATCCTCCTGTCTGAATGCCATGAGCTTGGGCGGTCTTTGCGAGTCTGGCATATTAAATATCTCTTTGGTCCACTCGACAAATGTTTCCTGAGTGATTGGTTCAGCATTTGGTGAGTACTCGACCATCACCGTCTCCTCTGGAGTCAGCGGCTCCGGCATACTACCCCATTGTGAGATCTACATATTGATGATAGCTTCGGCTATATCCTTCTGATATCTCCTTTCGCCCCGTTCAAGCCTCCACCATTGGATCCGGTGCCGGATCCCACTGAGCCATGGCAGTGCATACCATAGGATAACGGTAAACGCCAAGACGATTGCGATAATTGCGAGTGCTGTTTTCATTTCCTTCTGTTTTTGATTATTGTTTGTGCATCTTCATCCACCTCCTGCAGGAACTTGCACAGCCTGGTCGCACCGTCATACAGCGCAACCAGGTAGGCAAGGACCACTATGATGATAAAGAGTGTCATTTCTTTGGTGCATCATGTGGCTTTTCAACCGCCTTGCTCTGCTTGATCATCCCGGCCTCTATTGCCTTCCTGGTTGTCACCGGCTCCCCGGAGACAATATACCCTACAAAGGGGCGTTTCTTTTCAGTCATGGTTAATGCGCTTTAGTAATACTACTCTCCGGCCGCGTTCATAATCACAATAGGGATCCTTGGTGAACCGTCCTTTCTCATCCCGCACCTGGACTGCATAGGATCCGGGCATGTCGGGCAGTCCCTCACACATAGCATCCAGCTCCTCCATGAGCTTTACATACCTCTTCTGCCACCATGCCGGGGCGCTCTGAAGGATTGACCTGGGTAACACCTGGTATGAGGCGTATGACAGTCCAAAGAACATGTGGACCGGATCTTGCTCTTTGTAGATCCATGCTACCGGTAATTCTTCTTTCTTTGTGCTTTTCACTTCCATAGTTTCATTGATTTGCGAAAGGCTTTAAATGTCATATCCGTAAGCCATCCTACATGATAAGCCAGGTTCTCTGTATCATCAAGGTTGGATTTTATTCCCCTGTCATTAAAGATGCTACAAATGCAGTGAATACATTCGTGTGCCATTGTCCCGACCGTGGCATTAGGTGACATCAGCAAATACATGTCACTGAAGCCCACCCTAAAGGTCATCGCATCAGTATGATCCTGCAAGTCCTGATCCGGATAATCCTTCACCCAACCAGATATGCCGGCGTTCTCAACATAGGAGTTTGGATCCTCGGTTATCACGATATAGATATCAGCCTCAAACACCTCAAGGGTTACCTTCTCAACAAATGACTTGGGCTTCTTTATCTTTGACATTGTTGTACACTTTTTAGTTTTCCGGAATATCATAATCTACTGCATTAGCAAAGTCAGGCTCAAACGATCCCTTTTTGCAGGGGATCTCCATAATTATTTCATCTGTTACATGACAATAACCATATCCAATCCCGCTGTTCTGGCAGAAGTCATGCGCAAGGCTTTTCGACAGGGCAGGGATATTCGGACCTCCGTATGTGGTCAGTTCACCCGTAATAGGGCTGATTGCGTATATCTCGGCCATCACTATGGTTGACTTGAACTTGGGATTGATAGCCGGAGCCTTCTTCCGCTTCCTCTCTTCCCTGTTCATCCTCCGCACGATCTTGTCAAGTTGCTTCATAAACCAATCATGCGTGTTGGGTCCCATGCTTATTCCGTAGCTCATAACATCATTCCAGATCTGATCTGTTCCAGGTTTGACACACCAAAGTCTTTGAACAATTCCTTTATCATAAGGTCACATAACTTCATGGCTATGGAGTTGGCTACCGCCTGGTTACCGTAAGCGTTGGTGTCTATGATATCCCTGCGGGAGACTTGGCCCTTTAACTCGCAGGACCTTCCATTGAAGGTGAACTTTGCAATGAAATCTATGGCATCAATGGCCGGTCCTCTAACAAGGTAGAGCACGACAGCATTCATGGTGTTGTCCTTAACGGTCACAGATCTGATGATGTTCTGCAGGGTCTTTTCCTGCATCTCATTCAGAAGTGCAACACTCTCGTCTGTCGGTGCCCTCTTAATGGTGACACTCTTTTCATACGGGACCATCTCTCTCTCGTAAATAATCGTATTCTTTCCAAACATTGTCTTTCAGTTTTAAAGTTCAGCTTCAAAAATCAGTTCATCAATCCAGCACTCATCCGGAAGGAGCAGGGTGATGCCGAGAATGATCTGCGCCTCTGCCCGGATCTTCAATACATAGTCCATCATCTCTTTGTTATCGGTCTTGGTGGTGGATCTCACCCCCGAGACAAACTCCCATGCCCTGAGCTCGTTGTTGTACTCGAAGTCATACCGCCAGTTGAACTTGCGCTTGCACTCCTCATGGACCTCCTCGGCAGTATGCCCGGTCAGCAAACTCAGCGGACCGTAGATGAATCCCCAGAGGTATGCATTGAAGTCTATGGTCCGGTCCGGGTAAATGTCCTTTACCGCCACCTTAAACGGTAGTCTGCGCTGCTTGATCTCTGCGATCAGCTTGTCGCGCTGGCTGTTGTTCCGGATGACGGCAAAGTCCATAATATGCAGATAATCAGTTAATTAATTAAAAAGGTAAATCATCCGGTGGCGCTATCGGAGGCACTGCATCAGGAGGGGTTGCTTCATCCTGGATGACGGGGTACTGGTCCTTTGCTCCGGCCTCTGCTGGCCATGATAGGAAGGTGATCTCTGAGGCAATGATCTCGGTCCGGTTCTTCTTTGCCCCGGTGTTCTTATCCTCCCAGGTCCGGGTTTCGATCTCGCCTACAACCGCGAGCTTCATCCCCTTGCGGAGGTACTTTTCAATGGTCTGGGCCCTCTTATCCCATGCGACAATGTTATGCCACTCGGTCTTTGTCTGCTTTACACCGTGCTTGTCGGTCCAGCTCTTACTTGTCGCAAGGCTGAAGGTTGCTACCGGCTTACCGTTATCCAGGTACTTGACATCAGGTTCTTGGCCCACATTTCCAATCAAAATTGCTTGATTCATATTATTAACTCCTTTTAAGTTTCACAATTACATCTATTTCAAAGCCTATGTGCGAGATGACATCGGCTATCAGCTCGTCACCCGTCTTGACCGGAGGCTTGGTACTCTTTGCCGGCTTTATGCCCTTGGGTGGATTCTTCTTCGTCTTGGGCTTTTCAACACGGAGCTCCCTGAGCCTTCTGTTAATCTCTTCGGCAGGGATGAAAACCGTCTTGTGATGAACAATACCCTCGGAGGGTTTCGGTAATACTTCTTCCGGCTCTTGGTCGGGCTTTAACTCTATCACTTTCATATCAGTAGGCTTGTACTCTTTCAGCGGTAGCCCGGAGTGATACCATTCGTGCATTTTCACCCATGCTACCTCGGGGCACTTGTCAAACTGCTCATGCTTTTTGATCATGCTCAGATAAGCGGGGTTGATGCCAAGGTTCTTTGCAGCTTGGACATTCATCAGGTTTTCTGTCTCGATTGCCAGTATTACTTTCGCGGCAATCTTTTCTTTTGTTTGCGGGTTCATTTTGCGGCCTCCTTGTTTTTGGATTTATTTGATTTTAAGCGGTCATAATTAAGCTGTGTCATTCTATTGCTTGTCACAACAGCAATAGAAGCCTCAAGCCTCTGCATGTAATTCATCCGCGGGAGTGCTTTCAGCCGGACGAGCATCGCGATCTCCTTGGAGTTTACCTCATTGATACCTCCCCCGCTGTTACGCATGATGTAATAGGTCCGGTTATCCCTGGCATTCTTGACCTTTGCCCTCTCTATTGCTGAGTCAATCATCCGTTGGTCCCGGAGCACATCACGCCTTGCCCGGCGCTGCTTGAACCTCTCAATCCATGCTAACTTCTGGTATGTGGACCACTCCTTCCAATCTACTGTGACCCTCTGCAGGAAATCCTGTAAATAGTTTTTTGCCATGGTTATTTATTAAAGTGTTTTGCGTACTGTGCTTTTACATACTCTCTCTCATCTACCCCTTCGACATAGATCACCAGCCGTCCATTAACTCCCACATCAGGCTTTACTATCCCTTCGGAATACAGCTCATTGAGAGCTTCGGTGGTATCCGCGCCAAACAAGTGCATGAGGTTTGCCAAATAGATATTTGGCCAGCGGGTCTTACTGTATTCCTGTTCAAGGTATTCCCGGATTTTCTCTTTCGTTGTCATATCGTTGCTTCGGTTATTTTTCTGTTGCCTGTACGGTTGGTCCTGGGCTTGATCTCCTGGGGTAATGGCAGGCACTTATAACAGCCCCATACCCCGATTGCTGTTGTCATCACAATGTCATCATGGCACCCTTCCACAGCACCATACCTCCCGTTGGGCTTGGTCTCATAGGTATCCATCTCATCACATGCCCTGGCATCAGTCTCGACATACAGATCATCGCGCATGATCCCATTGAGGAAGTCAATGACCATTGGCTTGGTCTGGGCGTTGGTATGAAACCCGTATCTCAGAGGAAGGCCCTGCCGTATCTTCTCCTGGTCGGTCCGGGCATAGATATTCGGATAGAACTTAACAACCTCATCAATGATGGTGAGGAAGTGATCCCCCTCGGACTCAATGGAGTTGCGGTCAAAGGAGTTGGACTCCGGGATGAACATGGCATTGTTATAGATCTTGCATATCTGCACTCCCTTCCAGGCGAGTAGGTCCTGATCAATGTGCGAACGCCATGTAGCAATAGCCGTAGGTGTGCCTCCGTCACTCATCCAGTAGCGGTCAAAGACACGGATCACCGAGTAGTCGGCATCCTTTGTACGACCTCCGATATCCATTGATACAACATACCGGTCAGCGATATTGACTGACTTATCCGGCATCTCCCATATCTGAAAGTTGCCCCGGTCATTTTCATTGAGCACAATATCCTCGAGCGCATCCTTACCCCTCTGGCTCCGGCCGGCAATCTCCCCGGTGAATATGGGCTTGCAGTTCCCCTTGCGTAGTCTCTCGACATAGGCCGGGCTGAATACCCTGGCACCGGAGGCCTGAAAGCTCTCCTGCCATGTAGAGGGGTATTCTTCGTGCATGCGCCAATCATCATAATTCTCCCCGCGCTTGGTCTCGAAATACCACTTGATACCTTCCAATGTTGCACCCAGGGACCACAGGTAAGAGGCGTAAGTATCCGACTGCATCCACTTGATGAACTTGGCATAGTCCTGTATATCCTGTTGGTATAGCTCGATCTCGAACCATGGAACGAAGATTGGAGCATAGGAGCTCTTACCCTCCATTGCTGACAGCCATTCCCGGTGAAAGAAGTTTCCCACACCCTTTGCTGTGGACTCGATCACAATCATCGAATACGGCACGTTTGACACGGCAGCACGGACACTCTGAGCAAGGTCCTCGGCTGACCGCTGTTCGGTGGAACGCCAGAAGGCAACCTCCGAAAGATGACACATTGCCAGGTCAAAGGTCCTTATGCTGTTGGGCTGTTGTGATGAGCCTATAATAATATTGTTTCCCCTCTCGACAAGTTGCCTGTTCTTGGTGGATCCCTCAAACGGAGCGAGATCGAAGGTGCCGAAAGCCTGCGGATACTTGCGGACCAGCCGCGAATACATCGCCCGGATGTTACGGGCCTGGTCCTCTACTTCGGTGACAATAGCAGAGTGCCATCCTGTCTTATGGATTATCTGGAACCACGACATGTAGATCTGAACCAATGTCGAGCCACCCCACTGCCGGGCCTTGTCAATGATGATACGGATAGGTACCTCGGCAAGGCGCATCTGCTCGAGCTTGACCAGCACCCTATACCTCTGCGGCCAGTTCAGCTTAAAGGGAATGATCTGCTTTGTCTTTTTGTCCGTTATCCTCGCGCAAGTGACGGCCCAGAACTCAAAGTCATGCCGGAATCGCTGCTCGGTAAAGTCACTGAGGAACCGGTTGACGGTTGCAGGATTGGCATTTTGTCCGGTGGCCTCAAGGAGTTTCTCAATACTATGGTGTGACTCAATGGCATCAATGAGATCCTTATTCTCCTGGTACATGGTCTGAGGTATGCCCCAGGTGACCGTATGACCACCAACTTCAAATATGATGGTACGCCTGGGGATGGGAGAGCCTATGCCCGTTGTCGGATCATAAGGAGCGAAGAGGACCTTCCGGCGCTTTTCGTTCTCCCGCAGGATAGTATTGACTGCGGCATCGGTCATTAATGCTTCTTCAGGTGAGCGACAATGACCTTCCCCACGTATTCAGCGGAGTAGTTCAGCCTGTCGGCCACTTCAGTGTAGAGATATTGCTTTGACAAATGAGGCCCTTTGCTTCCGTTCTCGGATAGCACTTTTTCATACTCACGAAATATGGCCTCTCGCCTTGCCGATGCGTTATCGCTTGGGTTAGGGTTCATGGATACTGCGTTTGTGTTGTAAAAATAAGATTTATTATCCGCTATCTGCACCTTAATATCCGTGGAGTTTTGCACACTAATAATAGATTTGATGGTGAATAAATGCCACAGAAGTGCAGTATTAACAAATAACACAGTATGAGCGAATCAGGATCAAGTAGTAGTGCCGCAGCAAGCACCGCAGGCGCAACAGCCGCAGGGACACCCGCTTCTTCAAGCGAGTCCTCGGCCCCGCGTAGCGATGCCGCAGCTGAGACTGCCTCTAAGCCCACTCCTACTAAGGAGGCTGAGAAGGCAGAGCCAACGGCAGAAAAGAAACCAACACCCGAGAAGGCAGAGGCAGTTGATAAAAAAGAGAAAGCCACTGACCAGAAAGAGAGCCAGGACACAGATAAGCCGGCAGAAGAGAAGCAGGCCAAGGAGGAGAAAAAGGAAGTACCACCTCACCGTTATGCCGACCGGCTTGCAACGGCTTTCCCGGACCGCAAGTATGAGAAGGCCGAGGATTATGACACGGCCATGGATGAATACCTTGGCAACCTCGAGGGGTATCACAAGAGAGGACAGGAGGCAAACAAGAAGCTCATTCACCTCTTTGACTCCGAGCCCCAGGTGGGAGATATAGTCCGTGACATGATTGCCGGTGCAACCTTCCGCGAGGCTATGGCAAGGCATATCTCCCCGGATGACCTCACGGCCATCGAGGGTGATCCCGACTTCGAGGGATGGAAGAAGAATGCCAAGGAACGCGATGAGAAAGCTGCCAAGCGCAAGGAACGCCAGCAGATGTACTCAGAGAATTTAACCGTATCACAGAAGGAGATATCGGCATGGGCCAAGGAAAACAACCTTGACGAGAAATCCGTGGACGGATTGCTGACAGAGATTGATACTCTATTGGAGGATCTCAATAACGGGAAGATCACAAAGAAGGCTCTCACAAGAATGATGAAGGCCTTTACTTACGAAAAAGATATTGCAGCTGCCCGGGAAGAGGCGAAGATTGCGACCCGCAATGAAGAGATAGTGGCTAAGAAAGAATCACCGGAGAAATCCGGTGACGGGTTGCCACGACCAACTAAGGCCGCAAGCCCACCGAAACAGGAGGTAGCTGAGGATTATTTCACGGGACTCTCACGCCGTATTAAAGAGCGCGAGATTACTTAATTATTAACCATTTTAATCACTAATGACAGAGATGAAAAACTCGAACCTTTTTAATATCGGCTTTAAGCTGTTCGGAGTGCTGTTTATGATGGCTCTCCTTTCGGCTTTCTCACATATCGCAGCCGCATCAGGTGTTGTCGTTGCTCTTACCGGGGCTGTTGTCACCGGTGCAGCTGACGGAACCGGTGCTGTTACGGTTGAGGCTACAAAAGCAGGCTCCGCTGACCTGGATATGGATTATGTGTCCAAGTTGGTTACTCAGATGCGACCGGCCGCTACGCCGTTGGATACTATCATGCGTCAGATACGCAAGGCTACATCAATGAAATCATTTGTCAGCGAGTATTACGCTGTTGACAGCCGTCCTCTTTATGACACGGTTGCCACTGCTTATACTCATTCTGGTGATGGTGCTCTCTCCACTGACCTGGTTGTGGCTAATGTTTCTATGTGGACAGCAGATGATATGGCGATGTTCTACGGTGTTACCGGAAGTGACTCACTGGACCTTGTTTGCTTTGTTGTGTCCAAGAATGCCTCGGCCAACACTATCAAGATCCAACCTCTTAACGGAAACGCAGGATCGGGAACAACTGCCGGAGAAATAATTCTTCCGACCATACCTATCAGCGGGAGGATTGTTCGCCTCGGCTCATGTAAGAATGAGCTCGATGCACAGACCTCTCCTTATGCTATCCTGCCTGTGAAGGCCTACAACTATGTGCAGCGTTTCATGGCACAGGTTGAAGAATCAACCTTCCAGAGGATACATGCTAAGGAAGTGGATTGGGGCTTTACGGATTACGAAGCTCAGAACATCTATGACATGAAGGCTACCATGGAGCAGTCCTTCCTGTTTGGCGTTCGCGCCAAGTTTGACGATGTGACCAATAACAAGGAAAGATATTCTACCGGTGGTATCACCAGGTTCATATCCAAAGCCCTTGAGTATGGCACCGGAGGCACAGACCGCACCATTGACAATCATACCTTTGTAGATTGGACTCAATCAGTTTTTGCTGGTAACAGTGGAGCCGACACCCGCTATCTCTTCGGAGGTAATGGCCTGATGGCAAACCTTATGAAGGTTGACACGGTTATCAAACAGATTGAAGCCAAGCAGACCTTGGTTAAGTTCGGCCTCACCTTCAAGGAGATTGAGACCAACTTCGGCCGTCTGTTGTTCTACCATCACCCGCTGCTTGATCAGGCAGGATGGGCTGATAGAGGTATAATCCTTGACCTTAACTACATCGAGAAACACACCTTTGTACCCCTGAGCTCGAAGAAACTCGACCTCAAAACATCAGGACAGAGGAACGTTGATGCAGTTGTCATCGAGGAGACTACCGGTGTAATCTGCCGTTATCCCGACACTCACGCCATCATCAAGCCTAAGGCGTAAATCATATGGTATTGACCTCGGGAGTGCATGAGGCGCTCCCCTGGTCCTTACCTATTATAAATAAACACTAATAATCATGGGTTACAGGAAAATTTATCAATCACTCCATTACAAAGATCTCGACACGTATGTCGTTGTGAATGGACAAAAAGTACTGATCCAGTTCCGCGGAGGTAGTTTGCAACCGAAAGTAAACGGAAAATTCACCACCACCGACCAGGATCTTGTCAAAGCCATGGACTCAGACAGCGGTCTTAATACGAGTTTCAAGTGCATCTACTCTGAGAAGATAGCAGAGGAGAAGCCACGCTACACAGCGGAAGATGAAGCTACTCTGGATGCTCCGGAAGAAAAGCCCGAAGAGACCAAGAACGAGTTTACCAAGGTCCCGGGGATAAAAACCATTCAGGCCGCAAGGACCTACATAGTGGAAAACTTTGGGATCCCGGCCTCTAAGATGCTTAACGGAGTTGCCGTTAAGGAGTATGCCGCAGAGAAGAAAATAGTCTTTGTTGACTTACCGTAAGCAATGGATAAAGGGGGTTTAGCCAACAGGGTAAAAGTCAAACTGGACGAGTTCACTCCCGAGGGAGTGGGCTTGCCCTTTGACGAATACATAGGCCCTCTCCTGGACGAGAGTGCAAGGGATCTTGTATTGCAGGGTCCTTTGCACTTATTGTCACCGACCTCCATTCCTCTTACATCTGTCGCGTATGCAGACGGTAAAGCATACATACCCGTCCCAGCGGATTGGGTGCGCCTCTATGAGCTGAAATACCCTTTATGGAAGAAACCTGTTCGAGAGGCCATATCAAAAGAGAATCCTGAGTATAAGCTGCAGGAAAACGAATATCTCCGGTCCGGCTATGGAAGGCCGAGTGTAGCGGTGGTCACTACCGTAATAGGTGGTGGCGCTGTCACACGATACCTGGAGTGCGGACGGGTGGATGATCCCGGTGCAACTCCCTTAACTCCCGTGGCCCTCTACGTTGCCGAAACTAAGCCTGAAGATCTTAATGACCAGCTTGTTGATGCACTCACTTGGAATGCGACCGCAAAAGTGCTATCAGTTATGGGTATGCAGGACAAAGCGCGCGCGGCTATGGAGCAGTATGTTATTGCCTTGAAGTCACTTATGCTATGAAAATATCCGGCATATATAGAATTGAATCATTAACAAAGCCCGAAAGAGTTTACGTTGGGAGCTCTGTAAACATTAAGACAAGATGGAGGAAGCATTTACGTGAATTGCGATCTAATAATCACGTTAACCAGATACTCCAAAACCATTTCAATAAATACGGAGAAACGGATTTTGTCTTTGTAATTGTGGAACTATGCTTCCCGGAGTTTCTTACAGCAAGGGAACAATATTATATAAACAAAGAGAAGCCACATTTCAATATTTGCGGAATTGCCGGGACTACTTTAGGATTTAACCATTCAGAAGAAGCAAAAAAGAAAATAGGCAAGGCGTCAGAAGGAAATAAAAATATGGCGGGTAAACACCATTCCGAAGAATCAAAGAGAAAAATTAGCGAGGCCTTGAAAGGCAAACGCATCTCCGAAGAGACAAGGGAAAAATTAAGTGTAGCCAAAAAAGGTAAAGCTTGCAAAGGACACCCTCATACCGAGGAAACCAAAAAGAGAATAAGTGAAAGCCGAAAAAACAGACCTCCTATTTCAGAAGAGACTCGTAAAAAAATGAGTGAAGCACGTAATGGCAAGGCCCCTTGGAATAAAGGAAAGAAGGGACTTCAGATAGCGTGGAATAAAGGACTTAAAAGGTCAAACGGCACAAGTGAAAAAAAATTACGAGCAGCATAAAAAGCTGTTCCGGTAAATAAACATGATAATTAACTAATAGTACTAACACTTAAAAAACTACGGATATGATGTTTGGACAAATATTTCGGATAGTAATGGCTCACCCGAAGCTCTTTTTAAAGTCTCGTTTCTACGGGACCGAACAGGAACTTGGAGTCAATGCCTTACAGTTTACTCACGGAGGGGTTCCCTTCTCGAATGTAAAAACCGTCAAACTAACCATCGGCGGCGTCGGTGTCGCAGGATGCGACAAAAACTTTGCTACGGCAGCCAACACCTCAGAGCAGGTCATTGACATGGGATCTATCGTCCCGGCTCTTGCCAGGGTGCTCGATGTCAAATCACATACCCCGGTTGCCTTCAACTCAAAAGCAGTGGCATCAGCACTGGTTTCATTAACTTCTAATGTGGCTACAATAACCACAGGAGCAGTTCATGGACTCGTAACCGGAAATACTGTTACTCTTGCAGGATTTACCGAGGCTGATCTTAACGGATCATTTACTGCCACGGTTACCAGTACTACCGAATTTACGGTGCCTCTTACTCATGCAGACATAGAGGAGGTAGCGGACACAGGTGGAACGGTCACTCCTACCGTTACTCTTGTTGCCGAGGCTGGTAACTCATCCAGCGGACATGAGTTCGTAGGGAGCACGACCATCAAGGCTGCCGCTGCAATTACCTGTATGGCTGCAGACCATTCTATGACGGTTGCCCCGGCTGCTGCTGCAAGCAAGGTCTATGTGGCTGTCACGCCTAACGTTTTCTGGGCGAACCTTACAAGTGGGTACGTTGACTACTATATCACGTACATAGAGGCCGTTTAAATACGCAGCCATGGCCGTATTTGCAGGGAGTACCCCAAAATATCTGCTGCGCATCCGGAATGAGGCAGGGACTCAGCTCGATCCCTCAAACCTCGCTCAGGTGACGGAGGTAAAGGTGTTCATATATAACGCCATTACTGGTGCTTATGTTGCCCGGTTCATTCTGAATGCCAGTACCCTACCAGCGGGATTTACAGTTTTAAGTACCAAGGACCTGGGTGATGGAGACATCCGGGTCCTGATGGTACTCACGGCTGTCATGACCACCGCGGCTGAAGGCAATCGGAATGAAATTCAGGTCAATGTCGAGATGCCGGATGCCGAGGTTCCTTCCGGGACAAAGGTGCTGATATTGAAGGGGAAATTCCACGAAGTTCTGCCAGCTAAAACGTAATCCATGGACGACTCCAGGATAGATATAAACCTTGCCGATAGCCCTGGACTATTCATTCAGGAGCTTGATGATAACATCGGTATTGATGTGGTCTTTGATGATCATATCGAGGTTGATATCTTTGCCACGGAGCGTCTTGCCGATCACGGAGGGCTGCAGGGCCTCACCGATGATGACCATACTCAATACTACAATCAGGCCCGGGGAGATGCCAGGTACGAGAGGTACCTTGGCCTCCCTGCGGCTAATGATTATGTTCTCTATGGCCGAACTGACGGCACCCGTTATTGGGGAGTGCCAACGGGAGAAGGAGGTACGGGCTCCGTATATCATAATCTTCTGCTCGGGATCCAGGGAGGCGCGACCGATGACTATTACCATCTCCCGGCCAACCTCTACAATGCCTTTGAGTATGTTCCCAACGGAGGCAATCCCTATCTGAGGGTTAAGCTGCCGATAGCCTGTGACGGAGATGTTCAGGCATTTTCTGATACGGGCTGGCTGCCTCCGGATATATGGGCTGCCATGCCTTATGCTACAAACAGCTCTATAGGTGGGATACAGTTTACAACCGCGAGCCCCGCGGCCAAGTACCTCAGAGAAGATGGAGCTTGGGTAGTGCCTCCGGTTGGCAGTGGTAGCGGAATGGTTTACCCGGGAGAGGGTATTGCCCGGTCCACCGGTGCAGCCTGGGCCGCCTCGCTCACAGATAACTCAGTCGGGTGGAATGCTGCCTCAGTATGGGTAGCCGCCAACGGAGCCAACGCTGTGACAGCCTACGGATGGGGCAACCATGCGAGCGCCGGCTATCTCACGGCTATCAATAAGGCCCTGGTAGAAGCGGTGCTCACCGGATCCATTACCAGCCATAACCATCCAACGGTGAATACAGCAAACTACTCCATCGTTCAGGAGAGTGGCAAGCTGGTGATAAAATACGGGGCAACAGCAATAGCGAGCTTCAGTTCGGCAGGGCTATTGACTGTGGCTGATGATGTAGAAGCCTTTGGAACACCTTGACCATGGGAGCGAAAAGACTATATACAACATTTTGGCAGCCTTCAGATTTGAAGTTAGATGCCTCGTTCCCGCTGCCGGCGAATATTTCTACCGGCACAGGGTACCTGGACTGCATCAATATGAATCTGGCTCTTCTTCGTCAGGTATTGGTATCTGCCTCAAATAAGGTGCATGAGTCTGCGGTTATTGAGGGCACCTTTGTTGCCGGAGGAGAGAACGGCAAGGTCAACGCCTGGGCCCGATACAAGCCCGGGACAACGGCCTATGATACACAACTGCCGGCCAACTGTTATGATAACCCCACCTTTGTTTACAACGCTCCAACTGTATCCTCTGCAAGGATAGGGGATTTTGCCGGCTATAATCACTTGGAGGCAACCCGGCCCGTCTATTGGGGTAGTCCTCATCAAAGCGAGGAATATGTATTCTATGGTCCTTTGGAGATTAAGGGAGGCCTGCAGAGAGGCAAGCTCGGCCCTCTGCTTGGGAGTGGTCCGGAGGACGAGGCTTTTTGGAGCCGGGTCAAGGTGCAGGCATGGCTCAAGGTCAATGACGGAGCCTACTCACTTATTGAAACCAGCGACTATGTTGATTTGAGCGAGCCTACCGGGGAAGATGCAACAGTCCTCTTCACCATGGGAGATCACAGCGAGACCATAGGTAATAACTACACTCTCTGCCTGCGGCCGGTTTATATGGATACCGATGACGTTACTCCACTGGCCGTCTGCGAGGGAGGTGTAGAGATACTTACCTACCGCAAGTGGGGATCGGCTCAGGATATAGCCGATGCTCTTTCAGTCACCCTCAACGATGTTGACACCCAGGAACCCGTTGGAGGCAACCCGACTACGTTCACCTACGACTTTGACCTGAATAACATCTCTGCCGGTGCCATGAGCATGGCCGTCAGACTCAGGGCAGAGGATAACGATGCCTGGTTCAATCAGACATACCTTCTTACCTCAGAGGTCACGATCCCGGCCAGCGGCTCGCAGAACTTTGTGGACAGTACCGGCGTGAATCTGCCGGCTACCTTATACGATGGCACCTTCAAGCTGACCGTGGAGATCTCAGTGGACGGAGCAGTGACCTGGATTGATGTAGATGACCTTGGAACAGCATTACAACATTGGCAATCATTACCATAATGAAAGTGAACTTCAATACACTCATGCTCTCCTACAGGGGAGAACCGATGAAGGACGAGAAGAACGAGGCGGTATATGCCAAAACCGTCATCTGTGATGTGCTCTCGGCAATCAACCAGGCACCGGTAGATGAGAAGATGGAGATGGCAAAACTTGTCGCTGCTATCTGGCAGTCGGTAGGAGAAATAGAGGTCAGCCCCAAACAGGTTGAGCTCATAAGGAAATATTGCAAGGGGCTCCCGGTGAACCTCTTTGCACAGATTTATAAACTGCTTGAACAATAAAATACACATATACCATGAAAATGCGCATAGATAACAACGGAAACCCGGTACCGGTACTTGCAATCGGAGCAAAGGGTGTCTATATAGATGGCACATCAGCAACGGCTAAGTCCGCTGCCCTGGCAGCTGGTATTTACCGCATCTGTCCTCCGGAGGCTACGGCAGACGGGGTGAACTATACGGCCGGTGCAGATAGTATTGCAGCTCCACTTGAGGCCGAGGCAACAGACACATACCTGGCTGTGGGAGCCATTGAATCAATCTATGTTCCCGATGGTCATAAGATAGCCGTATTAGGTGGTAAACTGAGTATCACTCTGCTGGATTAATGAGACTGATCAACAACATAGGGCGCACTCTCAACCGGCTCGGATCTAACTTCGGCAAGCCGACTGGACTACCGTCTGCCTTGCGTGATAAGTTCCTGTTCATCTGGACCGGCAAGTATGACGGGGATAATCTGCTTTCAGACCTGGATGCTGAGGTGATCACGGTAACGGATAAGGATTGGATCACCAGGTTCATCCCTCCGACTACCGCGGCCACTTTTGCGGTCCCGGATGATGCCACGTTCCTTGCAGCTGACGGTGATGATGACTTCTGGTTTAATGCCGGGGGTGATCTTCAGGAAAAGACCCATGCGAATCTCATTTCCAGCACAACCGAGAGGTCCTTTGTTAAGTATGCGGACACCGAGCCTCATAACGTGATAGGCATAGGCATCCTCAAGACGGGTGAAGTGCTGAGTGCCGGGGAGATAATCAAGGTGAACCGGTACTTCCGTCTGTGGGCTGAGTATTGGGGTGAGCTGATGGATAGCGGGTACATGAAAGACAACAGGATAGGTAACGAATAAACTCAAGACAATGAAGAAGATAATAATCATTCTGATAGCGGTTATGCTGATGGGACTGGCCGGTTGTATCGGGACAAAAATATATCTCGGCAAGGAGCAGTCCATCACAAAGGACCTGGAGCTTCTGGATGAGGGACCAATAGCCAGGGCAATAGATCCGACTACCGTTCCTGCCGGAGGTACCTGGGGCACGGTCCGCGGGATCCTGAACACTAACTTCAGTAATATCAACGGGACCCTGGACTCGGTGGAGGTCACGCTGGCGGAGTTTGCCGATAGCATCACGAACTATTCAGCGGATATTGCACTGCGAACTCTCATCGGTGATGTACGAGATGAAATTGCGGATAGTCTCAACGTCTTGCGTCCATCTGTGCTTTTTAAATCCGATAGTACACTTTATGCTACTCAAAGCGATCTTGCAGCTATTGAAACCGGGGCAGTTGATAGTGCTGTTTATGCCACAAGAAATTATGTCGGGATAACCTTTGCTCCAATAGCAAACCCGGTATTTACCGGAATACAGAAGGTAAGTACGACTGATACTCTTGCAACAATGGCATATGCCCGTCAGTATGGAGGAACCGGAACGGTCACAATATCTGATGTGCAGGATGAGATTGCTGATAGCTTGAATGTCCTTAGACCTCTTACCCTTGTTGGTGATGCAACTGCCGGTCCGTTTTTTGATGGAAGTTCTGATGGTGGTCAATTACTCTATTTCTACGGAGACAATGGGTTCTATACGGCCCTCCAGGGAGGAGCGCCAACGGCAAATAGGAGTTACAGACTTCCTATAGCAGCACTTCCGTCCGCTGGCACTACAAGTTTATTGAATATTGATGAGAATGGTAACATGGGATTTGTTGCTTCGGCTACATTCAACGCGGCAACAGTTACCGGGTTTACTCCTGCAAGTGGTTCTTTAACTTTGAGTGGAGCAGATGCGTTAACTTTTACTACAACAGCTACTACAGGTGTAACCCTGCCAACTTCAGGCACATTAGCTACAATAGAGAACATTAATGACAGTCTTGACGCAAGGATAGGAGGGGGCGTAGAGCTCTCGGATGTAGCTATAATGATTGCAGACAGTACCGGAAACGCTGTAGGTAATTATGTCACACGAAAGGCCCTTATTGACAGCCTTGCGGCTAATCCGGCGGGGTTATCTTCTGGGGCCGTTGCTACAATGATTAATGACAGCATACAGGCACGACTTGACGTGGCTGTTGACGGGGTTAGACTTGCCGATTCTGTGAACTACGTCAATGGTTATATGTCGAGATATGATGGAGTGACTGGATTAGCTACAAAGATTAATGTTGCCGATAGTACAGGTAATGCCCCAGGGAACTATGTCACACGAAAAGCATTAGTTGACAGCCTTAATGCAATAGCCGGAGGATTGGTGATTGGCGATGTCCGTGACGAGATAGCCGACAGCTTAAACGCTCTGCGACCAAGCATACTTACCGAGGCAGACCTACGAAAGTATGACAGCGACACTACAACCCTCTTTGTCTTCGGTGCTGGCAGCGGAGGGGCAGAGGCAGACACAGCCTTATTTACGGCAAGCAATATCTATGGGTCTTTCTACAATGCGGGGTCGGATACTTTGGTGGTGACATCGCTTCGGGCGGTGATGATAGCAGGGACAACGCCATTAGGAACAGATACTCTCTCAATACAGATATATTGGAACGACACGATAAACGTGACTACTGGCAATAGCTTCGTTGTACTGAACACCGACCCTCTCGGCATAAACTCCACGACCACGGGAACGGTTGATTCATCTTTCGATAACTCAGCTATCCCGCCTAACGTGTGGGTGTTCTGTAAGTCGCCCGGGGTAGTGACGGGGCGAAAGCCAAAGGCATTGATTGTGAATATGACCGGGTACAAACGTAACAGAAGTTATTAAGATGAAGAAATATATTATCATTCCGATACTACTCCTCAGCATCATTTGTAACGCTCAGTTCACAAAGGGAGGAGGGCAATTTCTGAAGACGGGGAGCGGTTTTATGTCGGCTCCGGCAATAGTAGAACCTCCCGCTGTCAATATGCTTTCTAATGGCACATTTGATGATGCAACGGATTGGACTTGTAGTAGTGTGGTTTGGACAATAACGGGAGGTAAGGCTAATTATGATAATACCGGAAATTCGAGAATATATCAAGCCTCTGGAGATATGGTTATATCGATAGAGGCGAGTACGGCCTATACCATAACTTTTGATGTAGATATCATTGCTGGTGCTCCACCCGAACTTACCCTGCAATTTTGTTCTTCAAACGCATTAATTGTGTATGCGGCCTATGCAAATTTTACCGAAGGAGCCATGAGCGCAAGTTTTACTACACCAAGCGATATAGGCGATGGGGGATTGGGTATAAGGGCAGCAGTAGGTGGAGCCACCGCCACTATAGATAATCTTGTATTAACCGAAGATTAAAATGAAAAAAACACTTTATATAATACTGTTCTTGCTGGTTTCTATTAATCTTTATTCACAAAGCGTTTATTTCGTTCAAGATACAGCATACAATGCGAATGCGTCGGACAGTAACGCCGGTACGGATATTGACTATCCTTGGGCAACCTGGCAAAAAGCGTTAGTGACAGCACAAGCCGGAGATACAGTTTATTTTAGAGGTGGTGTATGGTATCCCGAAGCCAGGATAAAGAAAGACCCTGACAATACTCAGTTGTATGGTGCAAGCGGCTACAACGGAACGTATGACGCTCCTATAGTCTACATGGCTTACCCTCCCGATGTGGCCGAAGGAGATATACCAATATTAGATTGCATTAATCATACTACTCTTAGTTCTTTTGATCAGGGTATGCAGTTTTTTGGGACATACCAAAAGCTGATTGGCCCAATGGAAATTCGTCATGTTAAAGAGAAGGTATATAATCAAGAAATAAGGGGTATTGAATTTGGCAACGGTAGCTTGGGAGGAAATGTCTGGCTTGAAAGAATTGTATCTCATGATCATGGTGGTTATGGTTTTTTAATGAATGGGTTTGATACTTTATATATTACCAACTGTGACGCATATAATTGCGTGGATAGTATTTCAGATCATCCGGGGAATAGGTCAGATGGATTCGGAGGTGGTAGTGGAGGTACGGCAGTTGATACTTTTAAGGTGGCTTATTTTACGGGATGCAGATCATGGCATAATTCAGATAACGCCTTTGATCTTGCTGCTGGTTTCCAATTATATGTTGAAGACTGTTGGGCATGGAGTTGTGGTTATCTTGAGGAAGGTGCTGGAGGTCATTTTAAATTTGCGGGTAGTGCAGTAAGAGATATGACAAAGCGGGTTGTTAAAAACACTATATCAGCATTTGCGACAGGAGCGGGATATGTAACAGAAAATCTTTATTATCCTAATTACGGGCCAGTAATGTCATTTTATAATAACACTTCTTATAAAGACCAAATAGCATTCCAAGATGCTAATGAATGTGATGATGATCCTGATTGGGGGTGGACGCAGAGTTTAACAACCGGAAGATGTGTTTTTAGAAATAATATTGCCTACCAAACAAGGGGTAATAACGGCTTTAATGTATATGGTGCAACATTTGCTGCATGGTGTTATCAATACCCACAACACATAACACAAGATCATAATAACTGGGAACAGTTTGGGGACTATTATGCAACGCAGGTAAATGCAGATTACACCATTACTGACGATGACTTTACTTCAGTAGATTCTGTAACTATAGTTACACAGTTATCTGCTCCAAGAAAAGATGACGGTTCTCTTCCTGACATAACTGTATTAAAATTAGCGCCTGGCAGTGATCTTATTGACGGTGGTGTTAATGTAGGACTACCTTATTCTGGTACTGCACCCGACCTGGGATATTCTGAATTTGCTCCAATAATAGCCGATCATACGGTTGTAGATCGGTTTGATGACATACCTCAATATTACATTGATAAAGTAAAAGAAATGAGATTTGTCATTGCAGGCGAATCACACGCCTTGGGCTATGGCAGAGGATTGGAGAGATTAGAGGTTGACTATCCTCAGTTTGTTGTTAATTACCAATATAATCCAGGATCGCCTGAGGCTTATACAACATCACGTTTAAGAGCCGATCTATATACCTGGGGAGATGTAACCCATGCAACAGGTTGGATATGGGGTTACGGAGAAGAAGACTGGTTTACATCGGCGGCTGCTATAGCACAGACAAAGGTAGGCTTATCTTATACTAATAATACAGTTTATGAACCATATGCATTCGGATTCGGATGGTGTTATGATGGTGCAATAATAGATGCTACTGATTATATAGAGGCTACTAAAGAATACATTGACTATTGTGCAGATAGTATTGATACTAAGATTTACTATACTACAGGCCCAGTTGATTTGATGTACGATGAAATAGGCTACAATAAATATCTCATGTATGAACAAATACGAGATTCTGTATCTGCCGATCCAAGCAGAATGTTGTTCGATTTTGCTGACATATTATACTATGATGACAGCGGTGATTATAGCACGGAACCATACACCGTTACATGGGATGGTCATACATACCCCGTTGGAACGCCAACTAATGTAGAGGATGATTTTGGTGCGCATATGTCTTGGGAGGCCGCCGTCAGGCTTGCAAAAGGCGTTTGGTGGATGCTGGCAAGGATGGCCGGATGGGATGGATTATCGGTATCTGCACCATCAGAAAGCGATGCCACCGACATAACCGCCTTTTCCTTTACCGAGCAGACGGGAGCAGCAACCATCAACACCACCAACCACACGATAAGCATAGAGGTAGCCTACGGGACAAGCCTGACATCTCTCAGCCCCTCGATAACCGTATCCTACGGGGCATCTATTGACCCTCCCGGTGGCACGGCAAGGAACTTCACCTCTCCGGTTACCTACACGGTGATGGCAGAAGATGGGACGACCACACAGGTATGGACGGTGACGGTGACGGTTGAGGACTTGCCAATAGGACATGCAGCTAAGACAGGCAACAGGATAATGCTTCACAACGGAGAACCGGTAAGACTATGAGCCTTCTGGGATAAGATAACAATAAAGGTCAACCTGGTATCGGTGATAAAGCTGGTGCGATGGTGGAAGAAAAGACGGAGGAAAGAATAATGAACGATTTGATATTACACTTCGGATTCGGGGCGCTGATAACAGCGGCGATCCTCTTGATATTCAGCAAACCGACTGCCGGACGCAGACCTGATTGGTTGGTAGTGCTGGCCGTTGGTGCCTCTCTCACCCTTGGTGGCATAAAAGAGGCCGGGGATCTATGGCTCGGATGGGGTACTCCGGAGGTGGCAGATCTCACGTTAACCTGGTCGGGAGGGATAGTGGCCCTTGCGGTCATTGCCATGGTTGATTGGATCATTTATGTAATATGCTTTAACCGTAATAAACGATGAAAAAGATTCTCATATCTACAATACTTGTTTTGGCAATAGTCATCAATAGCTGTGCGCCAAAGAAGATGATGACGAGCGCCAGGGCGTTTGATACATCGCCCTTGGACTCCATAAATGTCGGGGCGTACAACAATGATCCGTCAGCGGATAAACTTCGTACCTCCTTTATCAAGGCAAACCAGCCGATCAACTTGGCCAATTACCTTGAGCTTTATACCTTCTCTCCAGCTGAGTTCGCAATTCTTCGCGGAGGGCTTATTACTACTGCCGAACTGAATCGTCTTTCAGGAGTGACCTCTAACGTCCAGACACAGCTCAATGCCCGGATAGAGACCGCAGACAGCACCGGGAATGCTGCTGGCAACTATGTCACCAGGAAGGCGCTGCGAGATACCATCGCAAGCGGTGACTATGCCACAAAACAAAACATTAATGATACTATGAGCACTTACCTTGCTACCGCAACGGTAGGTGTTGCTGCCGCGGATTCAAACATCTATGCGGGTTACACCACGCGAACATACGTTGAGTCATTATTAGGCAGCGGATCGGGGTTATCTGCCCAACGACTGGCGTTTATTATAGGCGTGACCACAGGTGCGCCATCGGCTGCTGACTCAATAGTAGTTCATTCGTCCTTTGAAGGTAAGCATATAGATGTTTACCGTAATACTAATACTATAACTGGTGGAGCCAAACAATTTCAACAGTTCACAGCAACAAATATTTATGATGGATTTAGGGTAAAACATGATACCATTACTGTTAATCCAGTATGGGTTGCCGGCGAACAAGTAATGATAGACATTATTGAACCTATTTTATGGAGCTACCTGTCACTTGAGGGGGAGGAGTCAGCTTTGCTTGACAGTTTGAATGGTTATTGGAAGTTCGATGAAGCATCGGGTACTGCGGTGGTTGATGCTACCGGCACACAGAACGGAACAACTAACGCCACGGCTGGGGTTGCTGGTAAACTTGGATTGGCACGAGACTTTGATGCAGCAAATGATGTGGTTAATATAGCCTACAACGCCAATACGGTTCCGAGTGGTGCTGATTTCTCAGTAGCCATGTGGTTTAAGATGGATAGCTTACCTTCAGTGATGGCGCAGAGTAACTACCTGTTCCAACAGAACAGAGGCTCAAGCCCATATAGCGCTCATTATTTATATATAAATAGTGCTGACGATAAGTTAAAGGGAGTGACAAGGAATACGGACGGAACATCTTATGAAGTGCTTTCCTCGGGGGCGTTATCAGTAGATACGTGGTATCATGTGGTATTCGTAAATAGAGGTGACGGACAGACCTTGCAGATGTATCTTAACGGAACAGATGTATCTGCATCAGCAGGAACATTTAGTGGAACTTTAATGGAAAGCGCATCAACTACTTGCTTTGGTAATTCTTATAGTGGAGCAGGAAGTTATTTTGAAGGAATAATTGACTCTCCCGGGATATGGAACAGGGCATTAACATCGGGCGAGGTAACAACCTTATATAATTCAGGCAACGGGAATACCCATCCATTTAATTGATATGAGAAAATATCTAACTATATTATTGATTTTACTGCCGCTTCTCCTGAATGCGGGGACATACTACGTGGCTACAACGGGAAGTGATGCGGCGGCAGGGTCGCTTGCCGCTCCGTGGGCAACGTGGCAAAAGGGATTCTCTACAATTATTGCTGGTGATACATTATATATAAGAGGTGGCACATATCAACCGATAGGAACGTCTATTGGAACTATTTTTACAACCGAATGGTGGGGGTGTGTGGGACTGTATAACCACAACGGCACGGCACTGAACAGAATAGTAGTGATGAATTATCCGGGGGAGATACCGATCCTTGACGGTGTGAATAATACCGCAGCAAATAACGGACGGGGCGGTTCACGCTTTGGAATAGTGATGCGCCACTGTGACTACTGGACATTTAAGGGCTTAAATGTAACGGGCGTGGTTCAGCTTACAGGAGAATTAGGGGTTGCCGGATTTAGGATGCAAGAAAATTCAGACCATAACGAAATAATCGAATGTAATGTTTATGGTATGGGAGGTTCGGGTATTTCTCTCATGTATGACTGCACGGATAATTTGATATACAACTGTGACGTATATGATAATGAAGACCCGCTAAGTACGCCAACCCCGGGAAATAACTCTGACGGGATAGAGATAGCAGACATAACCGACACAGCTATGGTCAATACCATTAGAGGCGTAAGGATGTGGGGGAACTCTGACGACGGAGTGGATTTAATGCGTAATGAGGGTAAGGTAATTATTGATAGCTGTTGGGCTTTTTATAATGGTCTTCTCGCCGGGAAGGTTGCAAACGGGTTTAAGTTAGGTTGGGCAGAAGACCCTCCGGTGATTGAATACAATCGTGTCGTCACAAATTGTATGGCAGCATATAACACCAGCACGGGGTTTAACGCAAATAACTGTATGCAGAAGATGCAGATATACAATAACCTGTCAATAGGAAATGATAATGATGGTTTCTGGTGGTATATTTTTGGAGCAAGGGGTGGGGCATCAATATTCAGAAATAACATATCAATCTTAAATGACGGGTATCAGTACTCTTATATTTATCTTGATACTTATACTTTCGATCATAATAATTGGGATGCACTCTACGATCAGACGGGGCCCGTGGCAAGCGTTGAGGACTTTGTAACGTTGGATACGTTAGGCTTGCGGTATTCGAGAAAAGCCAATGGCAGTCTCCCTGATATAAATTTTGCCAAGCTAAGGTCAACATCAGATTTAATTGATGCGGGAATAGATGTTGAGATCGCATACACCGGGATATATCCCGATTTAGGGCTATTTGAATATGTTGTCGAGGAGATAGATGAAGAGGATTTCCCGAGGGTTACAGCGATAGGCACGGGTACGGGCAATAACTTATTAGTTGATAAAAACGGAAGAGTAATAATCATACAATAATTGATACAGCCATGCCGCCTACGAGAACAACCGTCCACACCTGCAATAAAACAAATGAGATTCATGCTCTGGCTAAGAAGGTGGACAAGTTGGATCAGGATTACAACGGCAGCGGGACTGAACCTGGCATGAAGGGACAACTGGCCACCCTGATCGGTTTGGTAACACCTATGAGTCAGGATGTCAAGATGTCTAAAGAGTTTATTCTGAATTATAAGGAGAGGGAGAGAGTATTAAAGGAACAGGCCGATAAGAAGAGAGCCGAAGAGGATAAGCGGAACCGGAGCGTTAATAAGTGGGTGAATATTGCAATTGCTGTTATAGCTTTTAGTGCATTCATCTTGTCTGCCTTCGCGCTCAAGGGTTGTGCACCATTATAACATCACTACCATGGAGTTCATAAACAGCTGGAAGTCGAAAAAGAAACAGGGTGACAAGATCGCCATCAAGGTAAGGATAGGCAAGTTTACCCTCTTCGATCTGTACTATGACCATGCCAAACGCCAGTTTGGAATCATATTGTTTAACCTGGGAGCCAGAACGTCACTCCCGAAAAAGTGTGAAAGCAATGAAAACTATAAAGGTTCTACTTATGAAGATAGCCGCTTTCTTTAAGAGGATTTTCACTCCGGCACCGGAGCAGCCATTTGTTTACGGGATGTATTGCTGTCTGTCCTTTGCCATCAATAAGTACACCCAGAGCCCTCTGAGGGGTTGCCTTAACGATCAGAAAAGGATTGTAGCCAGGATAAAGCAGTTCTGGTCACAGTTTGTGTTCCGGTTGTTTCAGGACTCCGATGCTACTTGGCAGAAGTTCGAGGCCGAGATCCTGAAAGCTTTTGAAAACATGCCTACCGGATGGCTGATAATTCACTACTCGGGGCATGGGACCTACAAACGTAATCCCCGGGAGATAGACGGGTTCAGCGAGGCATTCTATTTCCATAACGGCTCTTATGCCGACTACCAGCTCTATGAACTTATGAAGAAGAAGCCGGCAGGACTGAAGGTGGTCTTTATTCTCGACTGCTGCTTCTCTACCGGTATCACTGTCCCAAGGGTCAAGTATAATCCACACTACAAGCAGGCCCGTTTCCTTGTCTCTGAGCCGATGCCGGAGAACTTCAATGTATCCAAGAGAGCAATCATCGAAGAAGATATTGACTGGATTGTATTCGCTGCCTGTGGTGAACGGGAGACAGCGGCAGATGCTTACATCAATGGGGATTATACAGGAGCATTCTCATGGTACTTTTCTCAGATCATGCGACCGGGGATCTTCTTTGCCAATTGGCAAAAAGAAGTTGATAAGTACCTTCCGTCAACTGATTATAAGCAGTCCCCTTCGCTTACGGGAAGCAATGAGCTTATGCACCAGCTTCCATTTGAGATACCGGCAGTATAATATTTTTTTGCACACAATACGACAGAAACGCAGTACATTACAACAAAAGTGATAACTTTGATACGCTAAAACATTAATGTTTAACTAAATCCAACAAAATGAAACAAAGTAAGTTTTTAAATCTGAATTGGGCTGACCTGGGAAAGGGACTGCTCATTGCATTCCTTACTGCCCTGCTGGGCGGCATACTTGAACTTCTACAGGCCGGTGAACTACCGACTACATGGGTAGCGTTTCAGCCTATCCTTGAGGTTTCTCTTTCGGCAGCGGTGGCATATTTGCTCAAGAACATGTTTACAAACAGTGAAGGCCAGCTAATGAAGGGAGAGCTCTCCGCACAGAGAAAGCGAGCCTCAAGGATGGGAAGGGTCATGCCTCTGCTTATCCTGTTATGCTTATTGAGTTTCGGAGTCAATGCACAGGGGTTTGTAAAAGATGTAACGCCCGAGAGAATCGCCAAGAAACAGGCGGTCAGAGAACGGAGTACGGACACCTTAGTGTATAACGACCAGCATGCTTATTTTCTCAGGGGAGGACTTACGGCTGGGTATAAAAAGCTCTATTATTCCTCTACCGAAAAGAAGATTCTTGGCAACGATTATGAGAGACCAGGCGTAGGACTTGAATACGCAAAGTACACCGTGGTAAATGGAGAGGCTGTGAGTGATATTGGGTTCGGAGGATATCTCATGATTCCGGTTAAGGATGCGGAGAATTACATATCCATTCTCGCTACAGTACAGATATATGACCTCGCACGAAAGTTCAAATTAGACTTTCTACCTCCGGGGCTTAGTATTGGATGCGGCCCGTGTTACGACTTTAATAACGCCATACCACTTATCGAGAGATTTGGCATTGTGCCAACCATTGCGATAAAATTCTGATAACCCGTGAAGATCACCGCAGTTATAGGACGAAGATATGAGGCCGCCCAGACCCCTGGGGGCCTCTTCGTCTTTGACCAGGATCAGGTGATCCTCGATGTATTGACCTTGGAGCTCCCATGGTTGGACAACGAGAGGGAGATCAGCTGTATTCCGGCCGGCACCTATAAGTGCGAGCGATTAAACCATCCCAGGTTTGGGCATTGCTGGTGGGTTAAAGATGTGCCCGGCAGAAGTGAGATTTTGTTCCACTCTGGAAATTATGCAAGTGAACGTGCAATAAAGATGATAAGCCTATCGAGTTTCTTGCACTTCATTAAAAGACTATTCAACTATCACTGGAACGGGATCCCGATGGAACCGCTCAGCAACCCGCGTAAGGTGGATACTGAAGGCTGCATCATGCCTGGGCTTCAGTTCGTAGATATAAATAAAGATGGTATTCTCGACATTGCAGACTCACAAAAAGCCATGAAACAGTTAAGAGCTGTCCTACCAGATCGATTTAACCTTGTAATACTTTAAGCCATGATACTCCTGTTCAACACCTCCGCGCACACATATGTGAACATCGCAGACTATTTGGAGAGCATTGAGATCTCTGACGGGGTAAACTACCGGCTGTTGCTGCTCTTCAATCTCGATGACATCTTCACGGACACCAAAAAGAGAACCGCATGGAGAGCCCGGAACGCCAGGGACGAGCAGGGCAAGCCCATGGTTGACAAGTTGGTCCTCACCGATGATGACCGGTCCATGTTTGACGACCTTATCAAGAAGATATCAGCAGAGGCCTTCCGCAAGGCAAGCGCCTGGGCCAAGGGGATCCCGGGAGCATACCGGCACAATGTCAAGTTTGGGGATCCGCAAGCCTCCGGCACCATCGTCAGCGGAGTAACCGCGTCCCTGTTTACCACCCCGGCTCAGGTACTTACCACCAACGAGCTCGCCGGCATGAAGTTTGTCATCACCTCCCCGGGACTTTCGATGAACCAGGAGAGGACCATCGTGAGCAATACGGCAGATACCATCGTTGTGGACTCAGCCTTTGCAGCTGATGTGACGGGATTGGAGTTTGCCGTGATGACACAGACAGATGACTTTATTATCTTCTACCTGGATATGGCAAACACCTGGGACATCAATCAGCTTATGGCCGCAACAGAGGCTATCAGAGAGGCGCTGGTGACGGGCTTTGTTAAAGAGTGGTATTTGTATAACCGGTACATGGATGATGCCGGCATTGAGGCCGTGGCCTATGCTGAGAGCCTGGAGAACATCAAGTCATTACTGTCACAGAGAAACACCCCCTACCGGAGATCCGGAGAAATCTTTTCTTGAAGTCTGTTTTCATAATATGTTTATTGGTTCTAAATGAGAAAACCCCGCCTGACAAACGGGGTTTTCAACACGCAACGAAATGAGTGACGCTAATCGAGCACATTCTGACACCACAAATATAACTATTTTTGGCAATGGAGAGGCAAAAGTTTTGCACCGTCTTAGATAAAAATCCGGTCTAAATCTCTAACTTGCATGCTCCGATTATAGCTTCCCGGAGGGCTCTGGCGTAAGAGAATTGTTCGAGAATGAAAACCGCAAATCTCTGCAACAATCACAAATATAATTGAATACAGAGATGCGAGAGTATGACTCTTAATCAGCGGGTCCAGGGTTCGAGTCCCTGCAGACCGACCAGGAGACTGACATAAACGCAGTCTCTTTTTTATTGTATCATAGTGAGTTACGGACTTGAGAAAAATACATGCTGCATACATGCCGCCTACTTTGTTTTACTTTGAAAAGCAAAATACACTACATTTGTTAGCGGAATTGTTCGAGAATTAAAATGAGCACACCTGACAAATGGCAAAATTCAAGACCGTTATTCTCGCCTCCGAGAAGAGGCAGGATAAAAAAAGCAATGTTAAGATCCGGGTAACACATAACCGGTACGTCCGTTTTGTTGCTACCGAGTATCATGTACTGGAGAAATACTTTGACCATGACTCCGGGACCATCCTCCCCGGTGGAGGGTTTACAGCCGACCAGGCTGACCGGGCCAACGGCAAGATACAAATGCTCATCGGAGATATGGTGCGAAAGACCGAGGCCCTACGGAACCTCCGCTTTATGGATATGCCATCGCTTATGACCATCCTCCGGGACAAACACCGCGAGCAGGACCTTTACGCCCTGGTTGACGAGAGGATAAGCCGGCATGACGGGGAAGGGAATTTCAACTATGCAAAATGCTTCCGGTCCACCAAGGCCGTATTGAAGGCATACACCAGCGCCAGGGTGGTCCCGTTCACAACTATTGACGCGGAGTGGCTCAAACGATATGAGAGGTGGATGCGCACCCACGGCATCAGAAAAGAGACAAAGGGTATGTCTGCAAATAGCATCGGGGTACACATGCGAAACATCCGGACCGTTTACCGGGAGGCTATGGATATCGGGCTGACTGATCGCGCGGCATACCCCTTCCACCGCTACCGGATCCCCAGGGAAGATACACGCAAGCGAAACCTCACGGCCGAAGAGATGCAGAAGATCATTCACGTTAAGTTGAGCAACCCAACTATGGCCTGGTCTCGGGACATGTTTCTGTTGAGCTTCTATCTTATAGGTATTAACATGCGGGATCTGATGTTCCTAACCTCAGAGAACATTGACGAGGGCAGAGTATATTATAGAAGGAGTAAGGGCAAGCAGGACTACTCTATTAAGATCTTCCCCGTGGCCCAGGCAATCATTGACCGATACCCGGGCCGAAAGTTTATCCTTGACACCATGGAGCGATACACCGACTACCGGACCGCTACCAGGCTGATCAATAAGAAGCTCAAGGCGATTGCCACGGACCTGAAGATCACCAAGCCCGTCACAATCTATTGGGCCCGGCATACCTGGGCTACCGTAGCAATAGGCAAAGAGGTAGGTGCATCAAGGGACGTTATACGTTATGCCTTGGGGCATGGCATTGGTAGCCTGGTAACAGATATTTACATACAATTCGACCTGTCCCAAGTAGATGCGGTAAACCGAAAAGTAATTAAGTTGGTTCAGATGCAGCCTAAACAGCCTCGCGCCGGATCAGTCCCTTCACGCGAAACAAAGCAATGATCTCGTCCCGCCTCATCTCATAGTCCTCAAACCGGGGATTCTCAGCGCCCAGCTTTAACACTCCTTCTGAGGGAGAGCTTTTAATATAGCGGACCGATGGCTCGCTGCTGGTGCATATCATATAAGCCTCTCCGTAGGCAATCGGCTCTCCGGCCTTTACCTCCTTACAGATAACAACATCACCCGACACGATCCGCGGTGCCATGCTATCACCGAACACATCCACGGCCAGCTCGCAATCTGAGTAGCCATGGATACGCATGCGGTCAACTGGCTCTTTATCCTCTTTAACAAGATTTTTGGATGCGCAGAACTCCTTCCTATAATATACAGTCCAGAGGTCGCGGCTCATTATCTCATCCTTATCCAACATCTTCCCCTTACCCAGGATCAGCCATCGGGCAGACACCTCCGGGAACGCTTCAAGAATTAAACTCAGGATCTCAAACGAGGGGTACCTGTCCGGGTGGTTGGCAAGCCTGGTTATGGATGTGTTTGCGGTGAAACCGAGTCTCACCGAGAGGGAGTTTTTGTTGAGCCGATAATAATACATCAGCTCTTTTAGCCGATCAGCAAAGGTGTAGGTGCTCATTTATAAATAGTTAAACAAAATCAAGTCAGGTCAAGGCGTCAATCGTGCCGTATCAAATGTTAAAGAATGTTAAAATATTTGCAAATACAACAAATGTGCAGTATATTTGCTTCAACATCAACGTAAGGCACACGACAAAGTTAAGTAAAATGAGTGGATTGACAATGCAAAACGAGAAAAAACTTACTCCCCGGTTCGGGACCCTGACAATAGATGAACAGCTGGCGGCCTTTATCAATGGGCTTATTGACAAAAAAATAGAGGTGGTAATGGATAACATTTCGCCTCGCTTTGTCACCCGCAGCCAGGCTATGAAGGAGATAGGCCGCAAGGCTTATGAAGAGGGGATCCGCACCGGACTGCTCACCCCAATAGCCAACGCCGGCCGTAATGCCAAGATCCGGATACGCCGGAGGGAGTATGAGATGTATATAGACTCGCTGGCACTTCATCAATAATATAAACTAACACGCAACTGACAAATGAAAAATGACAACAATGGTTGCTCCACCTGCCCCAAGGGCGAAGAGAGATATGAGAGAAATAGCTATTTCCGCAGAGGGAGAACGGAAACTTACTATGAATACGACTACCGCCATACCAGTGGCGCTCTCTTTACCTGTGTTAAACCTTCCCTCGAAGAGTGCAGGGCAGCCAGGGATCGTGCAATAGCAAACGGAACCCTTAGCTGATCAGGCCATGACAACAATTACAATTGGTAGCAGAGTAGAAAGAACCCAACCCGGCGATTATACAGATGGTCGCAGGGGAAATGTGGTTGACCTCGAGGGTGACAGGATAAGAGTCAAATGGGATATGCACCCAAATGGCGTAATGATGGCACACCCTATTCGTACATGGGTGAATATTAAGAGGCTGGTTAAGATAGGTCACTAAACACAACTGACAAATGACCGCAACAGTAAAGTACAACATCGGCACCTACGAGGGAACCATGACTGTGGGGTGCAAGCCTGAAGATACACCCGAGATCATCATATCCAAGGCCGCTGTAATCATGGGAATGGCCACCTATCCATTCTCTATCAGCCGGTGGACCCACAACTGGAGAGTAATATCAAGAACTGACAATAACAACTAACACACAACTGACATGAGCACAATTACAACGATTCAGGAAGCCATTGAAGAAAGGGCAAAGATAAAACTTGACCGCGATATTGATAAGTTGACTGAGGCCTACTGGCAGTTTTTGAGGGACCAGGATCTTACCAGTAACATATCCATCAAGATCATGGCAAAAGATGGTACTACATCACACCCCTATATTAGCCAGCTCTTTCAGGCCGAGGCTGTGCTGACTCAGATAAAGGAAAAATATCTGCCGTCATATATCAGAGCCGAGATCTCCGCTATCCTAAACAACCCCAAATAAATGAAACTCACCCAACACGCCCGTAACGAGATCATCAGCTGCATTGTTGTGGCTCTGATCTTCGCCCTAATTGTCTATGCAGGACTTAAACTCGATTGGTGATGGCAGAGCAACGAGAATACGTCCTTTACCGCGAGCTGGCGGCATACCTTCGGCTGCAGTACCCGAAGGTCCGGTTTCACTACGACTATGCTGGACTTGCACACACCAAAGCCCAAGCTGGACAGATGAAGGCCATCCAGCACTCCAAGGGCTTCCCTGATCTGACAATCATCAATCCCAACGGAGGGATCCTCTTCCTGGAACTAAAGGCCGAGGGTAATAATGTTTTCAAGAAGAACGGGGAGCTGATCTCTGACGAGCATGTGACCGAGCAGGCCATGTGGCTGTACGCCCTTAGTAGCGCCGGCTTCTCTGCATATTTCGCTACCGGGTTTGATCAAGCGAAATTTATTATAGACACATTCCTGACAAAGAAACAATGAACTACTTACTACCACTGCAGAAGGATCTCGAGATCCACCGGCAGCTTGTAAACCGTCCAACGGGAAAGTTTGACTATCTGCTATTCCACAAAGGAGAGCACATTGCCACGCGCAAGGATAATCGCGAGATGACCTTTGGCGCTGTCTATGTTGACCGCAACGGGGATATCTACCTTGACAGCCTCCGGGCCAACAAAGCCTCATTCGAGAACTACATCCTCGAGGACAACCGCACATACATTTTACCAGTAATAATTAAATCATAAACGCAATGATCACGGGCATTTATCAGATAAAATCCATGTGTAGGCCGGATAGAATATATATCGGTAGTGCCGTAAATTATGCACATAGGAGAAGGCGTCACCTAAATGCCCTGCGTCAAAACAGACACCACTCGATCAAATTGCAAAGACATTATAATACCTATGGTAAGGATGACTTGAGGTTTACCCTTATTCATTCATGTTCTGTAGAAGAATTAATACAGGCAGAGCAGTTCTTTCTTGACTCTCATAAAACATATTTCAATACATGTAAGATTGCTGGTAGTTTATCCAGAATTGGTATTCCTCATTCTGAAGAGACAAAAAGGAAGATCAAGTTAAACGGCAAAAATCATCTACCAGAATATCGGCTTAAAATGAGCCTTGCACTGAAGGGGAGAATAATTACCGAGGAGACCAAACAAAAAATGAGGGGCAGAAAGGTGTCCGATGAGACACGGATGCGAATGAGTAGGGCTCAAAAGGGACTAAAACGAAAACCGCGCGATCCTAAATTTCGAGAGGCTTTTTCAAGATGTCATATGAAGCCTGTACTTCAATATGACCTACAGATGAACCTTATCCGAGAATGGGATTGTGCAAAAAATGCAATGGCAGTTATTTCTCCGGGCACTACAAATACGGGGATTACCCATTGCATCAGAGGAAGAAAAAAAACCTATAAGGGATATATATGGAGATACGCACCAATAAATAAATAGAATATGAAGACAACGTTAACGAAAATTACCATGAAAAACTTCATGGGTATCAGAGATCTGACAGCCTCATTTGGCAAAAGCACGACAATTCGAGGGGCGAATGCCACCGGAAAGACAACTATTATGAACGCTTTTTTGTGGGTACTTTTTAACAAGAACACAGATGATCGTACAGACTTCAATGTGAAAACCTTGGGACCTGACGGAAAGGCCATACCCTATCTTGATCACGAAGTAGAAATGACTCTTCAGATTGATGATCAGGTATTGGTCCTTCGTAAGGTGCTCTCGGAAAAATGGACCAAAGCTAAAGGCAAGGCAGATGCAGAGTTCTCTGGTAATACTGCAACCTACTATATCAACGGAGTCCCGGTAACCATGCGCGAGTTCAACCTGAAGGTGGAGACCATCTGCCCTCCGAACATCTTCAAGCTGCTCACCAACCCTCTGTACTTCCCATCAATGCCGTGGGAACAACAGCGGTCCAAGCTCTTTGAGATGGCCGGGGAGGTGAGTGATGATGACCTTGCTCTTACCCCTGCCATGAAAGCCATGCTCCAGCACAAGGGAGACAAGTCAGTCGAGTGGTATAACCGTGAGATCACGGCCACCAAGCGCAAGATCAAGGAGGAGCTTGATGCTATCCCTGCCCGTATTGACGAGGTGAACCGCAATACCCCGGACCGGAGTAACTGGTCCGAGATAGAGAAGGAGATCGCATGGAGGGAAGAGAAACTCAAGAAGATCAACGAGGCCCTGGTAGATAAGTCCAAGGCAATGGAGGCCCATGCCGAGAGTATCCGTGGCCTTCAGGAAGAGATCAATAAACGCAAGACGCGCAGGCAGGCAATCGAGTTTGAGGTTGAATACAACGCCTCAAAGGATACCAAGGAGGCCGAGAATGCCGTGCGCCAGGCCGAGGATACCATTGCACTCAAAAAGAGCCGGCAGCAGGGGATAATCATCACCCAGGATGACACGGCCCGGGAGATGGCAAGGCTCACCAAGCAGAGGGAGGAGTTGATAGCCGAATGGAAGGATATCAATGCCGTGCAGTTCTTTATGGACGAGAGCTCAATTATCTGCCCCACATGCAAGAGGCAGCTGGACGATGATGACATCATGGCCAGGCGCAAGGACATGGAGGCCAATTTCAATACCGATAAGGTCAAGCGCCTTGAGATCAACAAAGGCAAGGGCATGGCTGTGGCAGCGGAGATACAGAAGCTCAAGGACCAGCAGTTTGCCAATGAAGGACAGGCCAGCACCCTCTCAGCCGAGATTGATAAGCTCACCGAGCAATTACCCAAGCTCCGGGCAAAGGTCCCGCAGAAGAAGGCTGACCCCACTACATTGCTTGCCTCCCATGAGGAGTACAACAGGGTAGGTGCCGAGATAGCAGACCTGGAGAAGAAGATCGCGGATACCAGCCCTGAAAAAGGAGAGATGCTCCTTGAGTATGAGACCGAGAGCGCACCGCTGAAAAGGGAGATCGAGGAGTTTAAGAGCAAACTCAATGACCGGACCACCATCGAGAAGATGGACCTCCGGCATAAGGAGCTCAAGGCCGATCAGAAGAGGCTCTCCGAGGAGCTCTCTCAGCTCGAAAAGAAGGAGGCGCTGATCCATGACTATAACAAGCTCCGTATTGAGGCCATCGAGCAGAAAGTCAACGGCCGCTTTAAGCTGGTCCGCTTCAAGCTCTTTGACAACCTGATTAACGGGACCGAAACAGAAACATGCGTCCTGACCATTGAAGGAGTGCCCTATCCGGATATTAACCATGCCGGTAAGATTGTGGGAGGTATGGATGTTATCTCCGCATTCAGCGAACACTACAATATGTATCTGCCTGTTTGGACGGACAATGCTGAATCGGCCAACGAATTACCGAAGATGAAATCACAACAGATCAACCTTTATGTAACAACAGATGAGAAACTAATAATCGAGTAACAATGACAAACAACGCACAATCACAGCCGCCGGCTATCCAGCCGACACCGACACAGACGAACATCGCAAGGATGAGGTCCGTGCTGGACAATGTTTCAATCAAGAAACAGTTTGAGAACGCCCTGGGCAAAGAGTCAGCCCCGTTCATTGCATCGGTCATGGAGATCTACTCCAGCGACAGTAAATTGATAGCATGCAACCCCGACCTGGTAGTGAAGGAGGCGCTCAAGGCAGCTATCCTCAAGCTCCCGGTGATTAAGGCCCTGGGACATGCTTACATCGTTCCTTACAACAAGAACGTTAAGAAGGATGACGGCACTTGGGGTAAAGTGGCAATCCCGACATTCATCATCGGATACAAGGGGCTCATACAGCTCGCTATCCGGTCCGGCCAGTATGAAACCATAAATGCAGATGTGGTCTATAAGGGTGAGCTGCAGCTGGTGGATAAGATCTCCGGGGAGATAGCCTTTAAGGGCAATCGCACTTCAGATGATATTGAGGGCTACTTCGCATACTTCAAGCTGCTCAACGGATTCTCCAAAACTCTCTACATGTCTAAGGATAACCTCGAGGCTCATGCCAAGAAGTACTCAAAGACATGGGGATTAAAGGATGGTGTCTGGGAAACCAACCGCGATGAGATGGCTCTTAAAACAGTACTCCGCAACCTACTTACAAAGTGGGGTCTGCTTTCAATAGAGATGATAAGTGTAGTTGCCCAGGACGAGGACTTCAACGAGGACGAGGAGCATAAGAATGAGCCCGGAGGCAACGGCAAGAGTCTCATTGCTACCGATGTTCAGTATGAGGATGTGAACGCTACCCCGAAAGAGGCTGAGGTGAAGGAAGAGGACCCGGGATACTAAGGAGCTATGGAGGGAGTGATGGAAGAGGTTTGGAAGGATATAAATGGAAGTGAGGGGATATACCAGGTCTCTTCCCTTGGTAGGATAAGAAGCTGTGATAGGATAATAGTTGAGCGGCCAACACAAAAAACGCAAAGAGTTAAGGGGAAAATTATTAAAACCGTCCCGGGAACTACTGGCTACTTAATATTTAGCCTGCATAATAAGTATAGGCAAGTATCCGCTCGCGTTCATAGAATAGTTGCCATGACATTCCTTCCTCTGTTAGAAGGTAAAAATCATGTAAACCATAAAAATGGCATAAAAACAGATAATCGCGTTGATAATCTCGAGTGGGTTACCAGGTCTGAAAATGAACTTCATAAGCATAGGGTATTAGGAATTAAGGGCGCCTGTATTGGACGTTTTGGCTCAGATCATCCTCAATCAAGGAAACGAATACAATTAACCCCCGACGATGTTGTCATACGGGAGTGGAATTGCGCTGCAGATATTGAAAGGGAATTAGGATTTTTATCCAGTGGTATAAGTGCTTGCTGTTCGGGCGTTCAAAAAACAGCTTATGGTTATAAATGGAAATTTAAAGAAGAGATGCTATGAAGTGTCACGTTCTCGGGTCTGGAAGCCAACGTAACGGATATGTCTTAACCAACGGTGAAGAGACCCTTATAATAGAGGTTGGTTGTAAATTATTGGAGGTCAAAAAGGTTCTTAATTATAACATGTCCTCCATTGTAGGCGCATTACTGACACATTCACATAACGATCATGCCGGCTACATTGACAGTTATATGAAGGCCGGAATTACAATACTTGCATCGGAGGAGACCCTTGTCGAGAAGAAGGTTACGAAGATGCGGTACATGACCAAATCGGTTGTTCCAGGCAAGGGGTACAAGTTGGGTAACTTCAAGCTCATACCATTCAGCTTAACCCACGATGTACCCTGCCTGGGATACCTGATCGAGCACCCCTCCATTGGCCTTGCTGCTTTCATCACGGACACGGCAGAGTGTGATTACATTTTTCCTCCGCTGAACCATATTTTCATTGAAACTAATTTTTCGGAGGACATCATGGAGCGCAATATTGTCGAGGGCAGACTATCCCCAGCCATGCGCCCGAGACTGAAGAGGTCCCACCTGGAGATCGAGAGTACAAAAGAGATTCTCCGGGCCCAAGATCTCAGTAAGGTAATGAACATTTTACTCATCCATTTATCTGCCGGCAACAGCGACCAGGCCCGGTTCATAGCCGAAGTATCGGCCGTGACCGGTAAGCCTGTGATAGCAGCGGAGAAGGGTGTAACAGTGAACTTTAATCTTAACCCATATTAATATGAAAGATGAATTTTACAGACCAGCAGTTATTGAGTTTGACGTAGCTCTCGATGGGAGCAACGTCCCTGAATCCCTTGGCGAGTTTCCGACAGCGGAAGATGCCGCCAAGTACATAGGTGCAAACCTCATTGTGATCAACCAGGCGGTGACGGTTTCCCGGTACATGGATAACAAGGAGAAGAATGACCTCCGCAGGGAGTACTCAGACATCCTTGAGAACATCCTGCCGGTTCATGCCAAGGATCTCTCCCGGACTGAGAACCAACTGGCCGAGGCAAAGAAGATGCAGAAGGCAGCCGAAGAGCTCTACAACGGAACCGTGACACAGGCCAAGCAGATGGCAGCAGAAGTGAAGCGGGGCCTGGTGGAGATGAGACTTGACGATCTCTTTACCTACCGCGTGACCTACAAGGGCCGGTACTACTACTACACCTATGTTGACAAGCAGCTCAAGCTCTGTATGATCCGGGATATCCCTGAGTTTGAAAAGACTGAGCTCTGGAACTCCATGGCCCAGAATGAGGAGTTTATTGACAAGCTCAGGATAACTGATGTTCAGTTTGAAGGTGAAGGACCCGAGAAAATCGAGTAATAAGGACCTCCCCTGTGGATAGTTCATGTCCAACATGGCAAGCCTCAAGGATAAGATTCCTCCCATGAACTACAGGAGGGTAATAATCGGGCGAAGCCTGTTCAAATCAGGCCAGGGGAGCAAAGAGTAAAACACGAAACGATGAGCCAACAATTCACTATTGATTTCACCCGCGGAGAGGACCTCCGGGATGAGGGCATAGAGAGAGCCATCACCCATGCCGACTATGCCTCTGAGGGCTGGTCTGAGCTCGCCTATGCCTTCCTGAAGAAGTACATAGAGTCTCACAGCATCTTCATGGCAGAGGATGTCCGGCAGGCAGCAAGCGGTATCGTTCCCCTGCCACCGAGCAACCGGGCCTGGGGAGGGATAATGGTCCGGGCAGCACATGAGAACCTGATCTACCGGTGCGGCTTCCGCAATGTAAAGAACGCCCGGGCACACTGCACCCCCGCAGCTCTCTGGGCAGCACAGTCAATTAACGAAAAGGTGGCATAGACATGGCAAAGGACCCCGCATTTCTGTTTTACCCTAAAGACTGGCTATCCGGCACAGCCGAGTATATGCCCGATGAAAAGGGTGTCTATATTGATCTTCTTTGCCATCAGCATCAAAAAGGATCACTGCCATCAGACACCGAGAGGCTTGCCCGGATGGTGGGTCTTTCTTATGAATCGTTCCTGAAAATATGGGAAGTCATTAACGTTCATTTCGAGCAAACGGATAACCAAACGGATAACCGATTGGTTAACCAAAAGCTCTACCAGTTGACTGTACGAAGGGCAGAAAAAAGTCTCATAAATACCATAAACGGGACCTTTGCAGGGCTACTCAGAGTGGGTAATTATGATACTAAAACCTATAAACACCTTAAAACAGAGTTTAATGCCAGCCTCTTTATTCCATACAATAAGGATGAATTAAGCGAACGGTTAACCGAATGGATAACCGAACGGTCAAAAAGCATTGGAAATGGAAATATAAGTAATTATATTCTTTTGTTTAATAAAGTAATTACAGATTATAAAATTGAATTAACAGAAGAATTTCGGTCTTTATTTCTTGAATGGCTGAAGTACAAATCTGAGAAAGGTCAGACCTATAAGGAGACAGGATTAAAGAGTCTCCTAACCCAATCACTAAAGGATTGTAACAATAACCCCACAGAGCTGCGGCAGATGATCCTTTATTCTACATCAAAGAACTACGATGGACTATTTAAAGAAAAACAATATGGAAGCAATCAATCAAATCATTCAGGACAGTCTAAGGACGTTAACAGGCAGTGGGAATAGGAGGATAGTGTACGCACCGTACAAGATGGACACCGCCCTTGAGGTAGTGACCCGGATAGGTAAGGGCATGGATCCCGCATTTGAATTAACCCCAGATGTTAAGCCTGTTTTTATTCAGCTGATCCGGTTCTTTCATGGAGACACCGCATTTGACGGAGATGTCAACAAGGGTATTCTCTTAATGGGACCCACCGGAACCGGCAAGACAATGGCCATGGAGGTAATGAGGATCTACCAAACCATTGACAATATCGCTTACCTCCTGAATGGTAAGATGGTCCGCATGAACTACAACATTGTTGATGTGAGCATATTAGTCAGCTCCTTTATGGATGCTGGTTATGACGGCATAGAAATGTACCGCCACCGCTATGCCATGTGTATAGATGATATTGGAGCTGAGAGCAATCAGATCAAACATTACGGCAATGATTGTGATGTAGTAGGCTACATCCTGGCTGAGAGGTATGCTCGCAGACTTATGACATTCGGCACAACCAACTTTAAGGTTGAGAGCCTTACCGCCAAGTATGGTGACAGGATAGTAAGCCGGATGTATGCGCTATTCAACTTCGTAGTGATGAAAGGCAAAGATTTTAGAAAAACCAAATAACCCATGACCTACCGAAAATTAACAGAAGAAGAGATCCTCGCCCTGGAGAACGAGGAGTACCACCAGCCCCTAAGAGCAGCCACAGGCATTTTTACAGCACTGTTGTTTGTGCTTGCAGTAGTTCTCGGAACCATCTTGATAGTACATACCATCCACTATTTCAACGAGAAAGCACAGAAACCTGTAATGACGATAACAAAATGAAAGAGAGACCTATTTTATTCAGCACCCCGATGGTACGGGCGATCCTCGAAGGTCGGAAGGGCCAGACGAGAAGGATTGTAAAACATCCGATAAGGCAGTATCAAAATAGCCTGCAGAAGTGCCTTTCGTTTCACATAGACGGAGGAGGTAATTGGGTTGGGTGGTCAAGTAACCGTGCCAGCCTTCCAAAAGAAACAAAAGTGATTTACTCTAACGGCGAAGGGATTAAATGTCCTTACGGTCAGCCCGGAGACATCCTTTGGGTGCGGGAGACATGGGCATTTTTGGAGGGACCGCCGAGCGAGCAGGACAATACTACGGATTGGGGATTTTGCTACAAAGCCGATGATCCACATATAGCAGATAAGTGGAAGCCATCAATCTTCATGCCCAAAGAAGCCTGCCGGATACGGCTTGAGGTAACGGATGTGAGGGTGGAGAGGTTGAATGACATAACTGACGATGATGCAAAAGCAGAGGGAGTTTATTTCTACGGATGGGATGACTACCATCAGGATGATTACAAAAACTATCTATACGACGATAAAAATTATGACGATTGGGGAGTTCAAACAGCAAAAGAAAGTTATGAAACTCTTTGGGAGTCCATCAACAGCAAAGGTTCATGGAAAAAGAATCCGTGGGTGTGGGTGATAACGTTCAAAAGAATACAGCCATGACCAGCTACCAGAAAAGGAAAGAGGATATCCGGGCTCTCCTGGCAACCATAGAAATACTGATCGGTGATGATCAGTACAAGGCTGAGGAGATGAAGCAGCGGCTCCAAATGGAAAGAGACACTCTCAGAATGATATACTTCGGATCCCGTCAGTCAGAGCCCCCCTTCAGGACCGGAGGCATCATTGAGCAAATAACAAAAACGAACTGAAATTATATACAAGTTATGAGTAAAATTATATATCAGCCGAAAGGCACAGAAAGAAGGATTATATCTCAGGCCATAACGGTAAGTCCGTGAATAGCAAAACAGAGATATCAAAAAGAGCCGGGCTGTCATATCAAACCGTTTTGAATTACTACAAGGGAATAAAAATCAGGAAATCATCTATTCAGAAAATAGAAAGGGCCATTTGTCATGAGTAAGATAATTTACGCACCAAAGGGTGCCGCTGCAGAATATAGCAAGTATGCTGCCAATTTCTATGTAGGATGCCTCGGAGACAAGGGATGCTCATATTGCTACTGTCTAAGGGTATTAAGGGGCTACTGGCCCGATAAGCCCACCCTGAAGAAGTGCCTCGAAAACGAGGATAAGGCAATGCAGATCTTCATGAAGGAGGCAGACCAGAACATTAAGGATCTGCGCAAGCATGGTCTGTTCTTCAACTTTGTTTCAGATCCCTTCCTGCCGGAGACAATAGATCTCAATACATTAGCAATGAGGTATTGCATCATTAACGAAATCCCGGTCATAGCCCTCACAAAGCAGACCAGGTGGGTTGAGGACTTTATAATGGAGATGGATCAGAATGAAACCGTCTGGAATTTAGACTACCACAGAGTTCAGCAGTTGATGGCCTTTGGCTTCACCCTCACCGGCCATGATGACCTCGAGCCAGGCTGTGCCACAAACGAGGACCGTATCAGAGCCATGAGGGTGCTCAGTGATGAAGGATTCAAGACCTGGGCCAGCATTGAGCCGATCATTGACTTTGATAGCAGTTGGCGGATGATCGAACAGACTCTTGGATCCTGCGACCTCTACAAGATTGGCCTGAAGTCGGGAGGGAAGTATAATGTGAGTGAAGCACAACGTTTCACCCTAAGAGTTATGGCCGCTGCACGTTGTAACCACACAAAGGTGTACTTCAAAGACAGTTTTGTTTCAATGCTTCGAGTGACACGCGAAGAAATGAGTCATTGGCAATGGGGTGGTTGTCTTGTTGACCGGGATTATAACATGTTCACGGAGCAATGATTGACCGAAAGATGCAAAAGTACGTCAACCTGATATCATACTTTGGAGGTAAGTACCCTCACTTGAAATGGCTGATCAGTAAGTTTCCGGCCGGCAATTATCACTTTATTGATATCATGTGCGGGAGTGCTAATGTGGCACTTAATGTCAATTATCCTTTGGTTACGGTTAATGATATGAATGATGAGATACATAACCTTTTCCAGGTACTCCGTAACGACTACGATGAATTTATGCGGATCCTTTATTTCACCCCATTCAGCCGGACCGAACTAAATAATATTATCACAGCCTTAAAAAACAACGAGTCTGTATCAAATGTCGAAAGGGCAAGGAGATATTTTGTAAAGAGTCAACTTGGTTATGGTGCGAATGGATCTCAGAACAATCACTATGGAATGGGATTTGAGTGGGCGTTACATGAAACTAACTTTTACCGGACCGACAACTGGAACCTGAAACTCCAGAGGCTTGCTAAGGTTGTTGATAAACTCAGACATTTTCAAATCGAAAGCAGAGATGCACTTGAATTATTCGATAGTGTTAACTCACGGGGTAACATAGTTTATTTTGATCCGCCCTACTTATTAAGCACACGCAAATCAAAGAAGCGGTACCACCACGAACAAGAGGATGACTTTCATGTAAGGTTGGCTGAGAAGATCTCGGATGCCAAATGCTTTGTTGCTGTCTCCGGGTACGATTCACCTCTATACGATGAGCTTTTCTCGTCCATGCACAAATCAATGGATATCCCCAAAAAAAGTAATGTAGGGAAATTGATAACCCGGGAATGTCTTTGGACAAACTATGATCCCATAACTGTGAATGGATCCTACAAACTTAACTTATAAGTTAACTATACCCTTAAACCACGCGCAATGGAATACTTACAGAAAAGACCTCGCTAACATGAGTAAGTATTAACCATCACTAACAAACGAACAATGATCTGCAAGAGATGTCAAACAGAAATGAACAAAAACGGCCACAGCCGTCAAGGATGGCAAAAATGGATTTGCCCAAACTGTCACCACAACCACGAAGAGCGCCCATCATCTGCGCTACCTACTACACAAAACCCCGTAGTGGAACCTATAAAGAGTCCCGCCGCGGCTCCCGTAAAGAACGAGGGCAAGCCAATGGGACTGACTGAGGAACAGCTGAGGTCAAAACATGATATGAGATATATCATTGAGACCAAGTGCAAGGAACTCAAGAAGGGAACATATCTCCCCCAGGGAGAGTTTGTCCAGTTCTGCGGCATCAATGCCGGTGCCAGGTACAAGGATATCCTCGAACACCCCAAGCATAATGACTTCCACGGCAAGGCCGGAGGGACAGTCTATTGGGGCCATCCCGACAGCATCCGAAAACTCAAAGATGAAGGAGTATTAACTTAATAACCAACGCAAAATGCCACTAAACGAAAATGAAATTCGATCCGAACACTCAGAGAAGGTCGAAGAACTCAAGCGCCAGATCAAGGAGCGCGACAACAGAATCCAGGGCTACCGGCGCGAGCACGGTAAGCTGCAGCTATTCTTCGAGGAGGTGAGCTCCGCAATAGAGCCCATCTCCGAGAGAGAACCTATCCTCTTCCCCAAGAAGTTGAAGAAGGGCACACTGGTAGAGCCGGTCATGCACATCACGGACACGCATGTCGGAGCGGTCCAGGAGCCAAACGAGATCGAGGGCTTTAACGCCTTCGATCCTGCCATAGCACACCAGAGGTCTATCCTGTATGCTCAGAAGTGGCTCAAGTGGGTCAATGACCATACTACTGCCCACCATATTCAGGAGGCATCGGTGATCATTACCGGGGATCTGATCTCCGGTGACATCCATGACGAACTCCGCATAACCAATGCCTACCCCTCCCCGGTACAGGTGGTGGAGTCGGCAAGGGATATCGCCCTGCAGATCTCAATGATTGCACCCTACTTCCGCAAGGTGAAGATCCATTTCATCACCGAGGACAACCACTCCCGCCTGACAAAGAAACCCCAGGCGAAAGAGGCAGGGCTTAACTCGCTCAATTATCTTGTGGCCATGCTGGTGCAGTCGTATATCGCAAACCTCTCCAATGTTGAGATGCACATCTATGCCATGTTGGAGAAGGTGGTCCATGTCAATCACCGTCAGTACCTCATCACCCACGGCCATAACGTCCGGGGATGGATGGGAGTACCCTGGTATGGTATCGAGCGCAAGGTAGGCAAGGAAGCACAGGCAAGACTTCAGCTTATCATGCAGGAGATTGAGAGAGCCAAGGAGATAGGCTTTCATAAGTATGTATTTGGTCACTTCCACAGTCCCATCTTTGTTGAGTTATATATCGGAGGTGCCTCACTTCAGGGAACCGATGCCTATGACCACCAGGCCGGAAGGTATGGAGGCCCGGGACAGGGAGCATGGATGGTCCATCCTGAGTACGGAGAGTTTGACTACATCTCATTTAACCTGACGAGACCATGAAAGTCCATCCGTACATCTATGTTGGCCTCCTAACCGATTCCAGGAGATCAGTAAGGGGAGGAGATCAATATACCCACCTCCGCGTATTAATTGAGCAGGAGTTTGAGGTTAAACCCGGTGAGCTATTTGTCACCAGCCGCAAGAAAGAGGTGAAAGACGGCAGACATCTATTCTCTGCCATCGTTTATCATACCACTAAACTCAGTGAGCATAAGATCGCTTCCATGATAAACAAGAACCACTCCACCATCAACCATGCCCGGAAGAACATTGCCAAGTGGCTTGTCAATGAACGCCCGTTCCGTGAAAAGGTCATCCGGGTTCTGGTCGAATACTTCAACTACCGCTTTAATGCAGAGCCAGAGGTAATCAAGGTAAGAGTGAAGGAGAGTATTGAGAAGATGATCGTCAACGAGCCCTATAAGATGCCGAAGGTGGAGGTAAAAAAGCCTTACCTCCCCCCGGTCTATATGATCAGTCCGCTGCGGATGATACCCTGCCGGACCGAATCAAGAGAACAAGAGGCTTTCGCTACTGCATGCAGGAGCTCCCGGCACGGAGGCTCAAAAAACGAGCATAAATAAATCAAAGCTATGACAAATTTAATGGATGTACTTGGATTATCCGATCCATGCTCAGAGCAAGAATTTGAATTGGCAATAACTAAAGCAGAAGAGAGATGAGTAGGCAAACAACAAATAAAAATGGTGAAACAGTAAGGTGTTCAAAAGCATTAATCTCTCCAAAGCAC
>C687J13896_1000028_pt1 | contig 144360 bp, 116 predicted proteins | sample RifGroE2_FD_13896 | JGI IMG/M metagenome (IMG submission 13896)
TCTTCTTTTTCGCTGGCATTAATGAGCGGGGCAAGCATGAGTGTGCCCAGGGTGAGTGATAATAATTTTTTCATAAAATTGACTCCTGATTTACTAGTTTTTTTTAATTATAATAATTACTTAGATAAGTTCTATTGTATCATAATATTTATATTTGGCAAGAAAATAATGTAGATTCAGGACACCCCTCTTCTTTTTGTCTCTTTTTTTCAGCAGAGGGTGAATGGAGGTGAAATGGAGGTTTAAAGGGTAAGACGCGAGAGAATAGTTTCAATCAATGTTGCGTAGAGTTGTGTTTGATTTGCTAACTCTTCTGCAAAAGTCTCATCGTAAGTGTGTGATGTCTGATTCCGGTCTTCGATCATTTTCAGACAATCTTCAAGCTCTTGTATTGAGAGAAGTGCCTCAAGATGGGCTGCACGGAAGGTTGTTCTTGGATTGCCGATTTGCGAAACGTCGAGCGCACGCTTTTGATCGAGATACGCCCGCAGAAATTTCCAGAATACTTCATAGGTGAATTCGAAGCGTTGAACAACTGAGTCTCTAAAGAAAGATCGATCAGATTCTTGGGTGCAGTTTTTGAGGCGGTCAATGCTTTCTTTGAAGCGTGCAAGTGATTTTTTTGTAGAAAAAAAGCGTTCATTCAAGATTTCCATAAAATACCCTCTTTTTTGATCCGATCAATCCAGCTTTCGGGGAGTGTTTGAAGATCGACAATGTCTATTTTCATAGGGAAGTTACTTCCTTCAAACATGCCATGCGCTTCTCCTATGCGTAGCCGATCAATTTTTTTACTCTCATCGATAGCAAGGTCGAAGTCAGATAATGGACGGGCTTTCCCCCATGCACGTGAGCCAAATAGGTATATTTTTGCGTGTGGAAAGAGAACGGTCAGAACTCCAATTAACTTTCTTTTTATTTCTGGATCGGCTTGTTCCATCCGAATACTCCCTCTTTTTGAATGATTTTTGCGCTCATTATATGAAAAATATATCAGTATCCGTACTGCTCGTACAGCCTGCTTTTATGCAAGCGTAATGGAAATTTGCACTTGTTGCTCATGCAAGAGTGTCAGTGTATCAAGATCACACGAATACCGCCCTTTAACCGCCAGCGCGAGCTGTTTACCCTGTTCAGAAAAAACAAATTCAAATCGCGCTTTGCCGGGAACAAAATGCTGTTTTGCCTGCTGTAAAATTGTGGCCTCAAACCCAGCGGGAAGTGCAAGTGAGACCTTGTCAATCAGCGACCAGTCGGAAAAAATAGTATCGAGTGGAATAAGGTCATTTGCCTTGATTTTGCACATGCTGCCCGTCTCGTCAATAGTTCCCAATACCAAAAAAGCGTTATGTTGCTCAAGGAGTGTGGAAATCTTTGCAAAAAGCTTGGGAAAAAGAATGATCTCAGCGCGTTCTTGGTAGTCTTCGAGCGTCAAAAACGCCATCCGATCACCTTTTTTAGTGTTGATTACTTTATATTCTTTTTTAAAGCCTCCACAGAGCACAAAGCCTTTCTGTTCTCGAGCTTTTGCAAACGAAAGGGCATTGAGCCAGGTCAAATGACGCTTGTAAGCATCCAAGGGGCGCGCACTTAAATAAATCCCCAAAACCTCTTTTTCTTTTTCAAGCTTTTCACTCGTAGGCCAGTCATCACAAGGGGTAAATGCATACAATTCACCCGCCTCTTTTGTTGGGGAGAGTGCTGCGAAAAGACCCATTTGCCCAGTTAAAAGCGCTTCTTTTTTCTCAAGCGCTCGGTCAATAATAGTCCCCAACTCAGCTGTTTTTTGCGCGCGATTTCCAGGAAGGCTATCAAAAGCACCGGCTGCAATCAGACTCTCTATAAACCGCTTATTGCACGTACGGAGATCTACACGGCAGCAAAAGTTGAGAAGGTCTTTAAAAGGCCCCTTATTTGCTCGCTCCTCAAGACAACTCTGCAGCCCTGATTCTCCGGCATTTTTAATACCAATGAGTCCAAAGCGAATCTCACCCTTCTTTGCATCAAAATCATGCTCTGACGCATTAACATCAGGGGGTAGGACTGGAATGCCCATTTCACGTGCGTCTTGAATATAAGAGGCCATTTTTTCGGGATCTTGGCTTTCGAGCGAGATGAGTCCTGCCATAAATTCAGTAGGGTAATGTGCCTTGAGGTAAGCGGTTTGGTAGGCGATCATGCCATAGGCTGCCGAATGTGATTTGTTAAAGCCATAGCCGGCAAAATAGGCCATCAGGTCAAACAGGTCACCGGCTTTTTGTTCGTTAAAGTTTGCTTTGACGGCCCGTTCAACAAAAATAGAACGCTGTTGGGCCATGACATCTGCTTTCTTTTTCCCCATTGCACGTCTGAGAATATCAGCTTCACCGAGTGAATACTGTCCAATGGCAGAGGCGATGCGCATTACCTGCTCTTGGTAAACGATAACGCCATATGTCTCTTTTAAAATAGGTTCTAGCTCGGGGAAAAGGTATTTAATTTCCTGCCTACCGTGACGACGTTCGATAAAGTCATCGACCATGCCAGAGCCGAGTGGTCCGGGGCGATAGAGGGCGTTGACCGCGATAATATCTTCAAAATAGCTTGGTTTAAGGCGCCTCAATACATCGCGAATGCCGCTCGATTCAAATTGGAAAACGCCCGTTGTTTCTCCTCGCGCAAGCAGGTCAAAGGTTGGCTGGTCGTCGGGGGGAAGATAGTTTGGGTCGATGGCGATACCATGATTTTTTTTGATCGTTGTAATAACGCGTTTAATAAGCGTTAAATTTTTGAGTCCCAAGAAGTCCATTTTGAGAAAACCGAGACTTTCAATTTCAGTCATTGCGTACTGGGTGACGAGATCGGTTGTTTTTGGTGGAATGTAAATGGGGAGCATGTCTGAGATCGGTTCAGGCGTAATGACAATGCCCGCTGCATGTTTTGATGCGTGGCGTGTCAATCCTTCGAGCTTGAATGCAACCTCAAGTAGTTGCCCAATCATGGGATTTGAGTCTCTGAGAAGTGCCAATCGAGGTTCTTGTACGATCGCTTCTTTAAGGGTAATTTTCAGTTGATCGGGGATGAGATCGGTAATGGCATTGGTGTCATCAAACGGGATGCCAAGAGCGCGGCCCACGTCTTTAATAACTCCCTTTGCCATCATGGTGCCGAATGTGATGATTTGGCACACCTTGTCATGCCCATAGCGTTCTCGCACATAATCGATAACGCGCTCACGTCCTTCGATACAAAAGTCGATATCGATATCGGGCATAGTGACGCGTTCAGGATTGAGAAATCGCTCAAAAAGAAGATTATATTTGAGAGGGTCAATATCGGTAATTTTCATTGCCCATGCAACGAGAGATCCTGCCGCAGAGCCTCGTCCAGGACCGACGGGAATATCGTTATCTTTTGCCCATTGAATAAAGTCGCTGACAACTAAAAAATAGGTAATAAAACCCATTTTGGTAATAAGTGCTAACTCTATTTCAAGCCGATCCCAATAGCGCTTTGGATCGTCGGTTGAAATACGCTTTTTATCAAAGAGCTCTTGGAGCCCTTCGGTGCAGATACGGGCGAAAAAAACTTCCTCGCTCTCTTGTGTTGGAATGGCGAACGATGGGAAAAAATGCTTTCCAAAGTCAAAAGAAAAATCACAGCGGTCGGCAATTTCGCCGCTTCTCCAGACAACGTCTTCGCGCCCTGGGAATGCATCAAGCATCTCTTGAGGTGTGTAGAGATGGACGAGACATTCTGCACCAAACGAATAACGATCATCGTCGCTCATTTTTGCTTTTGTCTGGATGGCGAGCATGACTTCATGAGCATATTTGTCTTCTGCTTTGTAATAGTGGCTGTCCGCAGAAGCAAAAACAGGGATGCTCAGCTCTTTGCCGAGATCAAATATTTTTTGATTAACGATTTTTTGTTCCTGCTGTCCTGCAGGTTGTACTTCGAGATAAAAGTTTTCAGCCCCAAAAATAGTCTGATATTTTTCGATTAATGTACGTGCTTCGAGCTCTTTGTTGTGGAGAAGAAGCTGCGGGATTTGGCCACCAAGGCAGGCCGAAGAAGCGATTAGCCCTTCAGAAAATTCTGCAAGCATTTTGTAGTCGACGCGTGGCTTAAAATAAAAGCCCTTCGTGTACGAAGCATGAATAAGCTTACAGAGATTGCGGTACCCTGTTTTGTTTTTTACGAGTAGGAGGAGGTGGAAATACCGTTCACTATTATCTCGAACTGCTGTATCGGGCGTAACGTATGCTTCCATGCCAAGAATAGGCTTGACGTTCGCTTTTTTACAGGCCTGAAAAAAAGCGACAGCGCCAAATATATTGCCATGATCAGAGATGCCCACAGAAGAGAGTCGGTGCTCTTTTGTAAATTCGAGGAGGTTTTCGATGGTAAGGGCGCCATCAAGGAGCGAGTACTCAGTATGAAGGTGTAGAGGAACAAACTGTTGTGCCATGGTGTATTTTGATCGACCTCTTTCTAGACAATGTTTTGCACTTGTTCGCGCAGTTTTTCAAGCTCAACTTTAATAGTAATGGCACGTGCGCTTAGTTCTGAATCTGCACATTTTGCGCCAATAGTATTGATCTCTCTGAACATTTCTTGAAGGATAAAGTCGAGTCGCTTTCCTTTCTCAAGACGATCATCTTGGAGACAGGCGGAAGTACTTTTTATGTGAGAATCGAGACGAACGATTTCTTCGTTGATGTCGAGTCGTTCAAGTTGATTATAGATCATCTGAATGTGATGATCTTTGTTTTCTGCTGAAGTATGAGCTAAAAGCTCATTGAGATTGGCAATTAATTTTGCTTTTTTGATCTCTAAAACACTTTTTGTTCGTATTTTAATTTCTTCTAAAGCGGCTGCAATGTTGGTGAGGCGTGAGGTGAGATCATTTTCCAACTCTTTGCCTTCTTGGATGCGTGCTTCGATGAGTGTTTGTGAGAGTTTGTCGATCTGTATAAAAAGGAGGTCAACAACCTCTTGAGCAATCTGCCCTTCTGCAAATTCAATAGCGTTAGGGAGGGTGAGGAGGGTGGTGAGGCTGACATCCTGATTGAGTGAGTACTTTCTTCCAAAGCGCTCTTCAATAGAACGGGCAGCCTCAAGATATCCCTCAATAATTGAGTAGGATGGTGCTGGTTTGCTGCTTACCGTGAGTGGCGCCCCCAGGTAAAAAAGACAATGAACGGTGCCACGAATCAGGTGGTCTTTCAGTCTTTTTATAAGGGGTGCTTCAAGGTGTGTCAATGCATGAGGGAGTCGGCAGGTCGCTTCAAAAAAACGACCATTTAGTGATTTAAGGTGTACGGTTACTGACACCATTTGCCCATCTATGGGTAATTCAAAGGTATGTGTAGCGAATCCCGTCATGCTTTGGAGCATTGCCAGCTTCCTTTCTATCCAAGGTTAGTATAAACGTTTTGAACATCATCAAGATCTTCAAGCGCTTCAAGAAAAGTAAACGCCTGTTCTTCTTGCGCGGGTGTGACGGTGATGTGGCTTTTTGCAACGAGCTCAAGATCGGCTTCTTGAATAACAAAATCACGCGCTTTAAGTACGGCTTTTACTTTTTCAAGTTCAGAAGGTTCGCAGGTGATGGTCCATTTGTCATCCTCAAAAGAGATATCTTTGATATCGAAATCAATGAGGGCTTCGAGAATATCGTCTTCTTTCATGGTTGCGCTTGTTCCATGAACAACACCGCATCGGTCAAACATCCAGCTGACGGCACCATTTTCTGCAAGAGACCCACCTTTGCGGGTAAAGGTCGAACGTATTTCAGAGACAGCACGATTTTTGTTGTCGGTGAGTACTTCAGCAATAATGGCAATACCGCCTGGCCCATATCCTTCGTAGGAATAGCTTTCGTAATGCACACCAGGTAACTCACCAGTGCCTTTTTTAATGGCACGGATGACATTGTCGCCGGGCATATTTTCTGACTTAGCTTTATCAAGCAATGAGCGGAGGGTTGGGTTGTGTGCAGGATCACCCCCCCCATTGCGGGCTGAGACGGTGATTTCTTTAATAATTTTTGTAAAAACACGTGAGCGCTGAGCATCAGCCGCAGCTTTTTTATGCTTTATTGTTTTCCACTTCGAATGTCCTGACATGGCGCTCCTTGCCTAGCGAAGAATGAGAAAAAATTCTTATCTAGACCAAATCATACCTCATCTTATCAGCCTTGTCGATGATCAGTTTGGTCTAAAAAGAAGCTTTTGTTTTATGAAAATAGTGTCTCTTGGCCGGTGCTTTTTTTGAGAAATTTGGGGAGCATTGACCGTGGAATTTGTCGTCCTCGAGAGGTTTTTTCGATATAGCCTTTTCTCATAAGGAATGGCTCGTGTACATCTTCTATGGTATCGGCATCTTCTCCAATCATGGCGGCTAATGTTTCGAGTCCAACGGGGCCGCCGTTGAAATGGAGTGCGATTGTTTCGATGATGCGAAGATCGATTGCAGAAAGGCCTTCTTCATCAATGCCGAGAAAAGTCAGTGCTTCTTTAATTAATTCAATCGTTGCATGGTTATTATTGTGTACCTGTGCAAAGTCGCGTACACGACGGAAAAGTTTTTTTGCAGTTCGGGGAGTCCCTCGTGCGCATTTTGCAATTTGAAGTGCACCGGCAGGTTCGAGATTAACGCCCAAAAAACGCGCATTCTGTTCTATAATCTCGGCAAGTTCGTCTTCGTTATAAAAATCGAGTCTTTCAGTGATTCCAAAGCGGCTTCTGAGGGGCGCTGAGATCATACCTGCTTTGGTTGTTGCTCCAACAAGCGTAAAGGGGCTGAGGGGAATATTGACTGATTTGGCTCCGGCGCCTTGGCCAAGAACGACATCAATACGAAAATGTTCCATGGCGCTATAAAGCATTTCTTCGACGGTTGCAGGAATACGGTGTATCTCGTCGATAAAAAAAATGTCATGAGAATCAAGACTTGAGAGAATAGCGACAAGGTCTCCAGCTCGTTCAAGCGTTGGACCGCTACACATCTTCATGCCGACGTTCATGACGTGAGCCATGATTTGGGCGAGGGTGGTTTTCCCGAGTCCGGGTGGACCAAAGAGTAAGAGGTGGTCGAGGGCCTCTCCACGCATGCGTGCGGCATCAGTATATAATTTCAACTTAGTTTTAAGTTCTTTTTGGCCGCAATATTCGTCAAATGTTTTGGGATGAAAGTCAGCATCGTAGTTCTCTGCGGTATCAATAAGGGTGAGTGTTTTTAAGAGATCAGTTTCCACGGGAGACCCTTTTTTAACAGTTTTTAGGAGACGAGTGCGGCGCGGGTGACGATATTGTTATACCATCCCATTCCTGCAAAGCCAATCCAGAGGTGGGTAATGCCATAGGTAATAAAGGGTAAAGGGATTCCAACGGTTGGAAGAAGCCCGATGACCATGCTGATGTTAACAACCATAGCGATCATGAGAGGGGTGATGAGACCGACGGCCATGAGTTGAGAAGTGGCGCTGGGAAGCTGTTTAATCCTATGCAGTGCGCGTAGAAAGAGGAGACAGAAGAGTAGTATGACGGTCAAAGCACCGACAAATCCGGTCTCTTCGCAAATTACCGAAAAAATAAAATCGGTACGATTTTCGGGCAGAAAGCTGAGTTGGTTTTGCGTGCCTTTGAGATAGCCTTTACCAAAAATGCCTCCTGAGCCGATTGCAATTTGTGATTGTTCGATTTGGTAGCGTTCATGCTTGCTTGCGCCACCACCAAAATAGACGAGAATGCGTTGTTTTTGAAATGGTTTTAGATGGCTCCAGCCAAGAGGGGCGCAGATACCCCCGACGATGAATGCGGCAAGAAAAATGCTGGTGCGTAAATTGGCGAGCCAGAGGAGGAGTGCTCCAGAGAGAAAAATAATAACAGCAGTTCCGAGATCGGGTTGTTTGAGGACTAAGAGGCAGCTTAAGATAAGTGCTCCAATGACGGGCAAGAATCGTGGCGCTGTTGAACCGGTTTGTGTATCGGGCATGAGAGAAGTTACAAAAAATGCCGGGAAGAAAAGTTTAGCGAGTTCTGATGGTTGAAATTTAATGATTCCGAGATTAATCCACCGTTGGGCGCCCATACCAACACTCCCCTTGATGAGCGTGAAGATAAGAAGTACAAAAGTGATGTAGTAGCAGATGGTGCCCCATCGCTGCAACGCTTTATTGTTCATAAAAAAAACTAAGAGATAGATTCCAATTCCCGTTATGACGCCAAATAACTGTTTTAAAAAATAGGTTGATGCCCAGAGGTTGGGGCGGTATGTTGCGCTGTAAACGGAGAAGAGTCCGATAATTGAGAGTGCAAGAATCAGAACGAAATTAAGCCAGTCTCCGTAGAGGAGCATGCGGCGATCGAAACTGAAGATAAGGCCTTTTCTCATATTTTTAACACTAGTAACTTTCGGGAGATTGTTTTTTCTGTCATTCTAATAGGTGTGGCAAAATTTGAAAAGAAGAAGATATATTTTAACGATATGAGGGAAGTATGATACAGGCTCGAGATCTGACACTTTCCTTTGGCCCGCAGGCGGTATTTTCATCAATTTCATTCATTATCAATGGACATGAAAAGATTGGTTTGGCGGGAAGAAATGGCGCGGGTAAAACAACGCTTCTTAAAATGATAGCGGGATCGCAGATTCCAGATAGTGGAACAATATCTATCCGTCCAGGCTTTACGGTTGCCTATTTACCCCAGGAAGTAATTCTCACCTCCCAAAAAAATGTTCTCATAGAAGCGCTTAACACTTTTAATGGACTTGGTGATCGTCTTGATGAAGTCCAGAAGAAAGAAGCGCAGTTGGGACAGGGTTTTGGTAATGGAGGTAATGGAGGTGATGGAGGTAATGGAGGGGATGTGGTTGCATTGCGACAGCACCTTTATGAAGAAGACTGTGAGGGGCGTATTCAAGAGGCGAGTGTTGTTCTGCGTGGGCTTGGTTTTTCGCAGGCGGATCTCTCGGTTAGTGTTGATACGCTGAGTACGGGTTGGAAAATGCGCCTTGTCCTTGCAAAGCTTTTGTTACAGAAAGCGGATTTTTACCTTTTTGATGAACCGACTAATCACCTTGACCTTGCGGCGCAAGACTGGTTTTTTGAGTTTTTGTTGCGTGCAAAAAGTGGGTATCTTTTAGTTTCGCATAATCGTTATTTTCTTGACCATGCCTGTTCGACTATTTACGAGCTTTCGTTTGGTGCTTTAACGATTTATAAAGGAAATTATTCTTTTTATCTTGAGCAGAAGGCGCAACGGCAAGAGCTTTTAGAGCGGCAGTATTTTGAGCAGCAGAAATTTATTCAGAAACAGACAGCTATTATTGAACGTTTCCGTGCATCTGCCTCAAAAGCTTCAACTGTGCAGAGTATGATTAAATCTCTTGAAAAGCTTGATCCTATCAAACTTGATCCCTTGCCTAAACCCGTGCGCTTTCATTTTGCGCCGGTTATTGCATCGGGTAAGCAGGTACTTTCTCTTGAGAATGTTGCGTGTGAATTTGAGGGGAAGGAGATCTTTAAGAATGTCTCATTTTCTCTTGCTCGTGGGCATAAGGTTGCTCTGGTTGCTCCTAATGGAACGGGAAAATCAACACTTCTCAAAATTATTGCAGGCGTGCTTCCGCCAAAAACGGGAACGATTACGTTAGGACATCAGGTTTCGGTTGCTTTTTTTGAGCAAGACCAGAATCGATCGCTTGACCAGGAGAAGACTGTTTACGATACAGCGGTTGAGGTTTGTAAGACTAGTGAAGACCGGCAACGAGTCCGTATCTTTTTGGGCGCGTTTCTTTTTTCTGGTGATGATATCAAGAAAAAAGTTGGGGTTTTGAGTGGTGGTGAAAAAAATCGAGTTGCGATGGTGCGAGTACTTTTGCAAAAAGCAAATTTCTTACTGCTGGATGAGCCAACAAACCACCTTGATGTTCAGGCTAAAGAGGTGCTCTTGCAGGCGCTGAAGCAATATCAGGGAACCGTTTTATTTGTTTCTCATGATCGCGATTTTCTTAATAAATTAGCAACGGATATTGTTGAATTGTCTCCGACGGGTTCATGGAACTATCCGGGAACATATGATGAATTTTTGTATGCCAAAAAGCATGAACAGACGCCGGTTCAAAAGACAGTTGCGACAACTAATACCCCTGTTGCGACGATGGCGACTGGCACTGAGGATGCCATTGAGGGTGAGCAGGCGTTTCGGGCACGCAAACGGATGAAAGCTGTTGAATCGGCTATTGCGCGTCTTGAAAACGAGCGGAAAGATCTTTTACGTCGTTTTGAAACGATTGTGTTTAACTCTCCTGAATATTATGAGGCGAGTCAGCGGCTTAAAAAAATCGACAAGCAGCTTGTTGAACAGACGATTGAGTGGGAACAGATCGCTGCGCAACTCTTGCGTTAGCGCTAGGGGACCGCTCATCCCGAGTAACCCATAGGATTGTATCGAGGGAGAAAAGCGGTCAGTTGCTAGCAAGTGTGTAATATCGAATTTTATGGGAAAACTTGATTTGGTATTAGTTCGTAAGTGCCTGCAGGAACCGCTGTTCCATTAATAGACACATTGTTGCCAACGACCGTGAGTGTTACATATGTTGTGATACTGAAGATGCCGATGGTTGAAATACCGCTTACGGTTACATAGCGGCGTTCAAGCGCTTGTGTTGGCGCATTGATGGTCATTCGCGTAATAGTTGATCCTGCAACGGTATTTTGTTCGCCTGAGATGGTTGTTTTAAAAGCGGTAGTGCCGGTGAGTGAAAGCGAACCTTCTGAGATAATTTCGTTAGTGGCATTGCAGTTGGTGCAGAGAGCACTTGTGGTAAAGGTGAAAACTCCGGCAAGAGTTGTTCCGGTCCCTTCAAAAACGTCAATGGTCATATCACAAGGGAGTGTGCTCCCTACGGTGTCGACGATTCTCCCAATGTAAATTTTTGCCTGGAGCGGTGTTGCCATAAGCCCGCCTATAAAACAGAGCGCAATAAGTAGGCGACATGGTGTGCGATAGGCGGTTGGTATCATATGCAACTCCTTGTGAAAAGTAAAAGAGGTTTAGATACTTTTTAGCATAATTTGAGTTTATGAGACAAGAAAATTGGATCTATTTTGTGTAAAAATTTTTAACTGTTCCTTGCGAAGCTTTTTGATTTTTGATTCGAGAAGGGCGTAATCTTCGCCTGTAAACGGGTGAGCGTGCAGCTCTCTCATTAATAGTTGGATTGCAAGGGCTATTTTGGGTAAGAGTTCTTGAGCAAGCATATGCAGATCGTTGGGGATGACGGTAGTGTTGTATTGGTCAAGGAGTGGATTAAGTTCTTGATCGAGAGAGTCTATGAGGTTAAGAACTGTTTGATGCGCTTGTTCTTCTTGCTCGGATGAAATGGGCCTGACGAAACTAAAACTAAGAAGTGTGATGCAGAGGGTGAGGGTGCAGTAAAAATGACGAGCTAGAGAGATATTCATAGCAGATCTCCAGAAAGACAGGGTATTGCCGATAAGGCTTTACTTATGGCTGCTTACTGTAGCGGAGGCTCACATGACTTGTCAATAAAAGAGAAATAAGAAAAGGGAAATAAGAAAAATGGTCGGGGCGGCCAGACTCGAACTGGCAACCCCTCGCTCCCAAAGCGAGTGCGCTACCAAATTGCGCCACGCCCCGACTGATTCATGCAAATAATGTAGCTCTTTTTTTAATCTGTTGCAAGTTTTTTAGATCCGAATTACCTGTGTTTCACCAAAAACCGTATTAGTTGTCATGATAATATGAGGATTGGCAGGCTGTGGATGAGAGTTATAGATGGCAGAACCAAATGCAGTAGTTGATTGATCGGGAAGAACCGTGCTTGCAAATGCGCTCTTTGAAGTAATAGTAATCGGGGTGTCTTTGCTGATTTTAACAATTGTTTTGCCAAAAACAGTACTGGCGGTGATCAAGAGTGGGGTCGTCGTAAAATCAGTTGATTTGAGGTGCGAAAGATCGAGCATTGTTGAGCCGAAGACCGTTGAGTATTCATGTGGTTGCCCTGGCTGTGCGATTGTCTTGCCATCAAGCAAGATGTCAGCAGAGCCAAACCAGGTTGCGTGCGAAGATGTAGATCCGTGGAACGATGAGCAACAACGCCATTCTGAGTTGCGGCACGTTGGCATGCCGGTGATAAATGTAAGTCCGATGTAGAGCATAATAAGACCGAAAAATACTCGGCCCACGGGGATATAGATGCCAAAAATAAGATTAAGAAAGATCGAAATCCCAAAAAGTATGAAAAATGCGCCAATAATGAGTGAACCGCACATAAAGTTTGTCCTTTGTAACATAGGAAGACCTAAAATAAGTTAAATAAAGTAAAAATAAAAAACTGTTTTATCGAGTAAAAGTAACGGTGCCAAACCGGGCCGTTGTGTATACAACAATACGGGGCGCGGTTCCTGGATGTGACGTGTAGATGTGAGAGCCTTCGTGTGTGTAAGACCCATCAGGGAGATACGTTTGACTCCGTTTGTTTTCAGAAAAAATGGTGATAGAGGTGTTAGCGGGAAGTCGAAACTCTGTTTTTCCTTCACGGGTCGTGCAATAGAGATTGAGTGGTCGCTCTGATTCGGCAAGAACATTTTCTGAAAGCGAGGAAAGATCGACGGTCAATTGCCCTTGTTTGTTGCTGAAAACAAGCTGAAATTGAGCGGTTTTAATAATTTCGTCAGTGATGGCAATGTGGGTGATTTCGCGTCTTGTTGCATAGTGTTTAAGTCCATCCCATTGCGCATGGTTCCAGTTGTTTGGAAAAGGGTGGGTGCGTGGGAAGAGGGGCGAAAAAAGGAGGCGTAAACCGAGATAGCAAAAGACGAAGGCAAGCAAGAGGCGGACGAGAGGAAGCGCAAAGCCAAAGACAACATTGAGAAGGAGCGTTGTTCCAAAAAGTATGAAGAGTGTGCCAATAAAAAAACCTCCGCCAAAAAGCATGTGTCTTTGGTGGTGGAACCGAATATGTTTCATGGGATGAGACCTTTACGAGAACTTTTGTCTGAATGGGGTGAGTGGTGGGGGTCGAACCCACGACCCTCGGAACCACAATCCGATGCTCTGCCAACTGAGCTACACTCACCATGCGACATTTACGTGACTTTAGTATAGGGGATTGTCTTTAAAAATCAACCGATTAATCTATTGGTTTTGTAGAGGCATTCGTTTGGAGTCTCTTGGCAGTCCTTTACTTTTTTAGAGATTGTGCTATTTTAAAATTAAATTGAAAATAAAAAAGTGAGATATAAAGATGGAATTTTTTATGAATAATAAAGCAAAAATTGTGTTGAGTATGCTGCTTCTCCTTTCTGGGGTAAGTCAGTTCTGCTCGGGTAGCAATATCCATACACTTGATTCTATCGGGAATCAAAAAATTACATTTGATCGAAACAAAATTGCATCAATTTTGTATAATAAACCAGTTCTTAATCCAAAAACAAAAATGGTTATATCTTGGGTGAGGCGTATTAGTAATGGTTTGGGATATTTTGACCAGTATGCACATGGCGCAGTAGCCGCGTTTGCGCTCTTTTGTGTTGCTCCGTGGCTCGCCTCAAAAGGAGCAAACAATACGGCGATTAAGCTTGCTGCCAGCGCTTTTGGTAATTTTGGTATGCGACTTTTGGGGGATTGGGGCCAATCTTCTTTTAAAGCGTGGGCTTCGAAAAAGCCTGCTCACAAGGAGTATTCAGAAGCTTTTAAATTTAAATATCCTAATGTTTACCCGCTTCCATTTCTTGCCATTCAATGGTCACAATTGCTTTTAAGAATGCATCTTGTGCACAGCATTTTTGACGCTATTGCATTAGGGAGTTTTAATCAAAACGAGACTCATCGTTTTGATAAAGGTATTATTTCAGGTGGATTAGCGCTACAGTTTTTTGATACAGTGCATACCAAGTTATTTGCCGTGCGTAGCATGATTGATATTGGTGTATTGAAAGTCTTCTGGCCGCTTTTGAGAAGGACAGATATCTCAGAAGCAAGGAAAAAGGCGCTTTTTATAGAGTTAAATAAAGAGTTAAATAAATAAAATGGAGTTTTTTATGAATAATAAAGCAAAAATTGTGTTGGGTATATTGCTAGTCTTTTCTGGGGTAAGTCAGCTCTGTGCTACCTCGACCACAGGCAAAAAGCCACAAGAGCCATGGCTTGTGCGGTATGGCAGAAAACTTGTCTACGGTTTAGAAAAAGTTGATCAATATTCACATGGTGTAACAGCCGTATTTGCAACCTGTTGTGTTGCTCCGTGGCTTGCATCAAAAGGACAAACGACCATAGCCACTAATCTTGCTGCAGGGGCTTTGGGTAATTTTGGTGTGCGACTTCTGGGTGATTGGGGCAAATCTTCTTTTGAAGCGTGGGCTTCAAAAAAGCCGGAAAAAGACCCTTTAAAGCCGAAAGAATACTCTTTTAGGCACAAAAATCGTGAGCTCTCTCTTCTGCCCTCTCTTGGTATTAATCTCGTTCAAGTAGTTTTGAGAAGAGATCTTTGTGCTAATATAATGGATGCTGTTATTGCGTCTCAAAAGGCTATCAGCTCAAAAAGATCTGTTTTTGATAACCCTATTATTCTTGGTGGGCTTGCCTATATCTTTTTTGATGATTTTGTGCTTTCTAATGTGCCGCTTATTCGGTCTGGGGTTGATGCTGTTGGGCTCAAGATGCTTTGGCCTGCCTGGAAAAAAGGTAGTTCTACGTGGCAGTCTTATTCTAACGAGAAAACTAACGATAAAGTCAAAAAAATAACGGACAACGCTATGCAAATCGTCAATGACGCCCGTGCCAGAGCAGGCTTACCACCTGTAAATTAGTCGGTCCGAGCAGAGACTTTTTGGGATTGGGACGCGCTAGAGAAAATATTTTACCGGCAGACTAAAGAGCTCTTTAGTTTATGGGGAAACGTTCCGATGTTAAAGCAGTCTGATTATATCGGTCTAGAAGGGAAATAAGCTCAATCCGCTCACCCTGAGCTTGTCGAATGGGTCGGGCGATTGGGAGTCTGTTTTTAGAATACCTATCCCGCTTCTTTAATTTTCCAGTTGTAAAATTATTTTATCCTGCTATACTTAAGAACATAGGGTGGGGAATACGTTGATAGTTAAACCTGCCAAAAGTGTGCAATTAAGCATGATTTGAAGAAAAAATTAAAGAAAAGTAGGCGTAAACGATGAAACACTCTCCTTTTATTACGGTTGTTGGTGCTCGTGAGCACAATCTCAAAAATGTGACGGTTTCTATTCCTAAAGAATCTTTGACCGTTATTACTGGCCCCTCGGGGTCTGGTAAATCATCACTTGCCTTTGATGTATTGTATGCAGAGGGGCAACGCCGTTATTTAGAGTCACTTTCGCTCTACGCACGACAATTTTTAGGTATGCCGCCCAAAGCGCAGTGTGATCGTATTGATGGGCTTTGTCCTGCGATTGCAATTGATCAGAAGACGGTGGGTGCGAATCCTCGCTCTACGGTTGGTACGATTACCGAAGTATATGATTATGTTCGCGTGCTGTATGCACGTATTGGGACGGTTCACTGTCCTGAATGCGCAATTCCAGTTACTACCTGTACCAATGAGCAGATTGAAGCGTTTGTATGCCAAAAGCATGCGGGGCTTTCTGTCTCGGTTATGGCTCCTTTGGCCTATCGGCGTAAAGGGACCTTTGTTCCTGAGCTTTCTGCGGCAATAGAAAAAGGGATACGACGTTTTTGGATTAATGGACAAAAAGTGACGCTGCAAACAGCGCATGATGCCGAACGGCTTGGCCTTTCTAAAAGTGCTCCCCATACGATTGACGCGATTATCGACTTTCTTGAAGTACTTCCTCAAAACAAGGATGAGCGAGCTCGTCTTGCTGAAGCAATTGAGCGGTCTTGTGCGGTTGCACAGGGTTTTTGTAAGATTGCAGTGGGCGACAAGGAGCATCTCTATTCAACCAAACGGACCTGTGTCCAGTGTGGCAGTTCATTTCCTGAGCTTGAGCCACGGCTTTTTTCTTTTAATTCACCTATTGGTGCATGCGCTGAATGTCATGGGCTCGGGGTTGTTTTTTCTGGAGAAGCTTGGTTTGCCTCATCAAAAACATGTATGCGCTGTTTTGGCAAGCGATTGAATGAATTAGCGCTTTCGGTGTTTATTGGTGGATTGACTATTTACGATATTGGTCAGCTTTCTATAAAGCAGGCCGTACAATTTTTTAAAGACCTTTCTCTTTCTCCCCAAGAACGTGAGATTGCAGAAGGCTTGTTGAATGAAATTACCCATCGACTCTCTTTTTTGCATGATGTAGGACTTGGATACCTCTCTCTAAACCGTGAAGCACGAACGCTCTCTGGTGGTGAGGGACAGCGTATTCGGCTTGCACGTCAGCTTGGAGCAGCTCTGAGTGGAGTTCTTTATATTTTGGATGAACCGAGTATTGGATTGCATCAGCGTGATAATGATCGTTTGATTGAGACTTTAAAGCGCCTGCGTGATCAGGGAAATACGGTTGTTGTGGTTGAGCATGATATCGATACGATGCATGCCGCAGATTTTATTATCGACATGGGACCCGCAGCAGGGGTGCATGGAGGTGCATTGGTTGCAATAGGTACTCCGCAAGAGTGTATGCAACAAAAACAGTCAATAACGGGTCAATTTCTTGCAGGAACACGATCAATAGAACGCACGGTTCCGCTTCGTACGCCAACGGGTATGTTGCAGCTTTCTCATGCAACTGCCAATAATTTACAAGATCTTAATGTCCAAGTTCCACTTGGTGTTTTGTGTGGTGTTTCTGGTGTCTCTGGCTCTGGAAAGAGTTCTTTGGTTATGGATGAATTGGTACCTGCATTGCAGTATGCTCTTGATGATCGCACAGGAAAACAGAATACAGGTGAAGTACTTGGTGCTGATCAATTGAACGCCCTTGTGGTGATTGATCAGAGCCCTATTGGGCGCACTTCCCGTTCAAATCCAGCGACTTATATTGGTATTTTCGATGATATCCGAGCACTTTTTGCCACATTGCCCGAAAGTAAAATACGCGGGTATAACATCGGGCGGTTTAGTTTTAATACCCCCAATGGTGGCCGCTGCCAGGCATGTAAGGGTGATGGATCCCTCACAGTATCGATGCATTTCTTGCCGGATGTTACGGTCCAATGTAAAGAATGTCGTGGCTCACGCTTTAATGAGCAGACATTACAAATCAGGTATAAAAATAAATCAATTTCTGATATACTTAATCTAACATTTAGAGAAGCACTCGATTTTTTTGAAAATTTCAGTGCCATTAAAAAACGTATACAGCTTATGTGTGAGGTTGGTCTTGACTACCTTATGCTCGGGCAACCAGCGCCGACATTGTCGGGCGGTGAAGCACAACGAATAAAATTAGTAAATGAGCTTGCAAAACGGGGAAGTAAAACGCTCTATGTTTTGGATGAGCCGACAACAGGATTGCATTCCTGTGATATTGAAAAATTGCTTGCGGTCTTTGACCGTTTGATTGAGAAAGGCAACTCGATTTTGGTGATTGAACACAATCTTGATGTGCTTAAGGTCTCAGATTATCTGATTGATCTTGGGCCAGAGGGGGGAGACGAAGGTGGTCAGGTGATTACTTTTGGAGAACCTTCGGTTATAGCGCAGTGTTTGGAAAGCCATACGGGGAAATATCTCAAGCGCGTATTAAAATAAAGACACCGCTCGAGCAGACCCTTCTCCCTCGATACATTTCCCCTTTGGGGAAACACTCGGGATGAGCGGGAAAGGCTTCAGGGCGAGCGGAATAGTAAAAGCACCGTCCGCTCATACTGAGTGTTTTTTCGAAGAAAAAATGTATCGAAGTATTAGAGCGAGTGAAGTTATATAGTAAAACAAAATAAGAATCTTTAATGGAGGTTATCTTATGAAAATCGTTATCCCAGAACCGTTAAAAAAGGGTCTGCTTCTTGTCCTTTTAGGACTTGGAATGCAGCCAGCACAGACACAGTGCACGGAGCGGCAGCCAACGCAAGAAGAATTTTTGCAGGGTATCCAGCAGGTCGTATCTAACAAGGGCGTGCTTAAAAACTTCTTGGCACAAAACTGTCGTCTTGCAGAGCCTGAGCTTACTCAGAAAGTGAATCAGCTTTTTAATAAACCAGAGGAATTGGTAAATTTTCTAGAGCAACTCAATGCGCATCCGAAACAGACTCCGCGTCCTAAAGCGCGCAAAAAAACCAATAAAGAAGTTGTGGATGAGTTCCAGAAGATTGTAAATTTTGCAAACAACTCAGATACTTTTTCTAAGTTTTTATGTGAAAAAAGTGGCCCTCTTTCGATTGGTTATCCTACTATAAAGGATATTACTGCTCAGAGAGAAGAGCTTGAGCAACGTTTTGCGCTTTACCGTTTTATCAAACCCGCAGCTATTGGCTTTGGGTCTCTTGCTCTTGTATTAGCCGGTTGTTCGTGGTGGCGTTGGTTCAGAGAGGGATCAACTGCTGTGATTGATAAAGAAAAAACGGGAATCTCAAAATCAGCGCTTTTAGATCGCATAACAGAGCTTGAAAACCGACAAAAACTTCTTGCCTTGCCGAGCAATGCAGTTGCTGTTCAAGCGCCAGTGAAAACAGGATCATATTTCCCCTCAATTGGTTCAATGTTTAAGACTGCCATTGGCTTGACTGGTTTTGCGGCGACAATGTTGGTGAAGGCTACATTCTCAGACATAGGCTTGCATACATTGTCTTCATTTGGTTTGACACCAGCATCATGGATATTGAAAAATTATCCATTTCCCGAACTCTTTTCGTCAGTACCCTCATTACCATGGATGCTGGACAATCAATTTGAATTTAGGGTTCATTATGAGATGGTTTTTGCTCAATTAGTGAACAGAAAAGAGCAGTCGCAGTCATTTGTCGATTCTATTACAGGTGTTGAAAAGCCGAAAGTCATAGAAGAATATTCGTTTTTAGATCCTTTTAAGGTCTGTTTTGAGCGTGTAAAGAAGCGGCAAAGTGAATATGCAGCCTGTATGCAAGCAGCAGTAAATGAAACAACCCAACAAAAACAGCTGCGTGAGCAAAAGCTGGATGCGTGTATTTCCTTGATGAGAGGATTAGAGGCCGACTTTACTCGTCTTGTAGAGCTGTATTGTAATCACGAAGATGGTGCTATTGTAAAACTTGCACATGATGTAGGTCTTTTGATGCGCGATGTTGAAAAAATTCTTGGGTACATGAGTTGTCGCTTTAAGACACTTCCAGAAAATTCGTCTCGGCGTAAGACATTTGTGTCCAACTATGTTGGTTTGTTCAAGCTTGCTAACAACATGGTCTATGGAATGCATAAGCGTAATTTTGACGCAGTGTACAATAATCTTTTGCAGCTCGAAAAAAATATTAATTTGAGTAAGGAAATTTTCAACTAACTTTAACTCAACTTTAACTCAATAGACGCGCTTACTCCATTAAAGAGGCCTGGTGAATACTGTTATTCACCAGGCTATTTTTGTATGAGTAGAGAAAAAATTTAGAACTAAAACTAGTTAATATATCAAGTTACAAAACGAAGATACCATGTCCGCTCGCCCTGAGCTTGTCGAATGGGCTGAGTGGTAAATAACCATGTAAATAACACTGAAAATACATGGGGCTTCTCGTCAAAAGGACTGCCTTGTTTACGTACCGCTTTACCCATTCGACAAGCTCAGGGCGAGCGGGAAGTGGGCATTTACCCATATACCGCGCTCCCTCGATATAACCGCTCATACTGAGTGTTTTCCTTAGGAAAATGTATCGAAGTATCGGGATGGAGCGGATGGATGGGGTTAGGGCTGCAGAATGTGTGTCTTAGATTGCGCATCTGCTCCCGGCATATAGTGGAGCGCGAGCTCCTCAGCACGGCGCAAGACTTCTTGTGGTAGGTGTACCTGCTTTGCAACTTCGATCCCAAAGCTGCCATGCGCACAACCCTTAATTATTTTATGCAGCAAAATAATCCCCTCAGCAGTTTTAGTGCTGGCGGCATGATACGAGACAATGCCTTTTTCATGTTCTGAAAGTGCCGTTAATTCATGAAAATGAGTAGCAAAGAGAGCGCGAGGACGAACGTGATGATGGAGATATTCGACCACTGCTTGAGCAATAGCAAGTCCATCATAGGTGCTTGTGCCACGTCCTACTTCATCCAACACGACGAGGCTGCGTTCAGTAGCGCCATTGCAGATTGTTGCGGTTTCTTCCATCTCTACTAAAAAAGTACTTTTCCCTGCAGCAACATTGTCTGAGGCGCCAATACGAGTAAAAATCCGATCAATAAGAGGGATAGTTGCGCTTTCTGCAGGGACCCATGACCCTGCTTGTGCCAAGATGACCGTAAGTGCCACTTGCCGTAAGAAGGTTGATTTTCCTCCCATATTGGGCCCTGTAATAATCCACGTACGCTCATTTTCGGTCAGAGTAACATCGTTGGCAATATATTCTGCACCAAGGTGTGCTGCAACAACAGGATGTCGGCCTTGTGAAATAATAATGTCACGGCCCTCGTGCATGGTAGGGCGACAGTAGCGTTGCTCGTAAGCGGTGCGTGCAAACCCAAGAAATGCATCACACTGGGCGAGCTGTTGCGCGCTTTTTTTAAGTGCAACACCGTACTGATCAACAAATACACAGACTTCTTCAAAAAGTGCATTTTCAAGTGCTTCTGTTTCGTGCTCTGCTTTGATAAGTTCTTGCTCTAAGGCTCTAAGGGCTGGAGTGGTATAGCGCTCTGCATTGGTAAGCGTCTGAAGCCGTTCGTATTCAAGGGGAACATGCTCGCGATTTGCTTTAGTGACTTCAATTGCGTACCCTTGCGAGCGACTATATTTTATTTTAAGCGACTGGATACCGGTCTTTTGGCGCTCTGCTCGCTCAAAAAGGGCAAGCTCTTGTGCTCCATTGGTCATGAGCTGCTTGAGTCGGTCGAGTTCTGTGTTATATCCTTCTCGAATACGACACAATTCACGATTTGTTTCTGAAAGTGCGCGTGAAAGAAGGTCGTGCAAAGCTGAAAAATCTCCAATATTTTCACTGCAGCGGCGCAAGAGTGATGAACTGTTGTTTTTTTCATTGAGAACTGTTTTGACTTCAGCTACCGCAGTGAGTGTGCGACCGAGTGTTCGATAATCTCCTACCGAAGCTCTTCTTAGTACAACGCGTCCTACTATGCGTTCAAAGTCGCCACATTCTTTTAAATGTGCAGCAAGTGTTTCTCTGAGTTGAAAATCAGCGTAGAGAGCTCCAACGGCCTGATGTCGTGCTTCAATAAGTTCTTTTTTGAGCAAAGGGCGGACAATCCATTTTTTGATCATGCGAGCGCCCATCGGCGTTGCCGCACGATTGAGAATCGAAAAAAGGGTCTGATCTTCGGAGCCATCCTGACTATTTTTTACCAATTCAAGATTTCGCTGTGTTGCTGCGTCAAGGAGTAAAAAGTCGTCTGCGGCATAGAAAAAAAGTTGGTTGCAGACAGAAAGCGCGCGTTCTTGGTTGTGTTTTAAATAACTATAAAGAAGTGCAAGCGCATACAAAGGTGCGTTCATAGACTGTATGAGATCGAGTGATGATGAGGTGAGGCTTTGAGCCCATGTTGTAAAAGTTTCGTCTGGTTCAAAAGCAGGGACGATAGTGATCGAAAAACCCATTTGACGCATCTGTTTTTCAAGGCCAAGACCTGCAGGGGTTCGGGGGAGCAGCAGTTCATCAGGTGAGTAGCGGCGGAGCTCGGCTTCGAGTTGAATTTTATCTTGTTGCGGAAGAAGGGTAACAAAAATTTGACCGGTCAATAGCTCAATAAATGCACACCCAAAAAGCTCTTCTAAGGGGAAAACAACTCCACAGTAAGAAGCAGAGCGGTCATGAAGGAGCCGTGTATCGGTGAGGGTGCCCGGCGTGAGGACCTGCTCAACACTGCGGGCAACTACTTTGCCCGGACGTGCAGGTTCTTGTTGTTTGCACAGAGCAACATGAAAGCCGCCCTTTACAAGCTTTATAAGATAGTAATCGACTGAATGGATAGGCATCCCACAGAGTGGAATAGGTTTTCCATCAAGGGTACCGCGCTTTGTGAGGACGATTCCGAGTGCGGCAGAAGCTTTAACGGCATCTTCAAAAAAGAGCTCATAAAAATCACCGACTTGGAAAAAGAGCAGAGTTCCTGGATACCGTTCTTTTATGGTGAAATATTGTTGTAAAAGAGGTGTCATAATAAATCTCGCATAAACTACATTTTTTCGGGACAACTGATGCCAAGGAGCTCAAAGCAGAGCGCAAACGTATTGTGTATAATTCGAACGAGCGCGAGGCGTCGTCTACTCTGTTCTACGTTGGTTAGATCGATAACACGATTGGCGGCATAAAAGCTGTGGAAAGTGTTTGCAAGTTCAAGTGCATAGTAGGTGAGCAGATGTGCCTGATTGTTTGCCTCGATCGATCGGAGCAACTGCTTGAGCGAAATAATCTTTTTGATAAGAAGCTGTTCTTCAGCGTCAAGATTGAAAAGATCTGCGGCTGCAGGTGCCTCGAGTGCTTTGGTGTCGGTTGCTTTTTCAAAAATACTATTGGTTCGTACATACGCGTAGTGAAGATAAAAGACAGGATTTTCGTCAGTTTTTTTGAGCGCAAGTGCGAGATCAAAATCAAGGTGTGCATCGGCTTTGCGGTTGAGGTAAAAAAAGCGAGCAACGTCAGGGCCAACGGTCTGAATGATGTCTTCAAGGGAGACGATGCGGCCTGCCCGTTTTGAGAGACGAACAACTTCCCCATCTTCTTTAACCGTTACGAGTTGGTAGAGAATAACGTCGAGGTTGTCGGGGTTATATCCAAGCGCGGCCATAATCCCTTTGAGACGAACGACATAGCCATGATGATCTTGCCCTAAAACGAGTATTAATTTTTCAGCACCGCGTGCAAGCTTGTTTTGCATGTAAGCGACATCGGCAGCCACATAGGTAACTTCTCCGTTTGAGCGGCGCAGTACACGGTCTTTATCATCACCAAAATGAGTTGATTTAAACCAAAGAGCGCCTTCTTGCTCGTACGTATGGCCGTTTTTTTTGAGTGTTTCGAGTGCTTCAGTCACTGCATTGCTGTCGTGTAGCGTTTTTTCAGAAAACCAGACGTCAAAGTGAACGCCATAGGCAGAAAGTGTCTCTTGTATTTTTTTGAGTAATTTTTCTTTTGCGTAGGAGCTGAAAAAAGTGACGTCTTGTTGAGCGATAGCATTTTCTACGCGTGCTTTTTGAGCAGTGATAAGTTCTTGCGCCATGGTGACGAGATAGTCGCCCTGGTACGCGTCTTCAGGTATTTCGACCGGCAGGCCAAGCTGCTGTTGACAGCGAATGCTCAGTGAATTGCCGAGCGTGGTGAGCTGCTTGCCCGCATCGTTAATATAAAACTCTTTGGTGACTGAGTGACCGAGAAATCGGAGGACGTTTCCGACGACATCACCAATAATTCCGCCGCGTCCATGGCCGATATGGAGGGGGCCGGTTGGATTTGCGCTGACAAATTCGATGGAGTAATTTTTTGCAACTAAATCAGTGGGTCTGAAAAATGCTTTTGTGTCTTTTAGAAGCGACTGAGCGCAGAGTGAAAAAGCTTCACTGGTAAGCGTGAAATTAATAAATCCTGGGCCTGCGATAGTGATTTGAGCAACGGCGGGATGTGAAAAGTTTTGGGCGCATTCTTCAGCGATTTGTCGTGGGTTTTTCCCTGCTATTTTTGCGATTATGAGTGCGGCGTTACTTGAAAGATCACCAAAACTCCGTTTTTTTTGATCGTCATTAATGGTGGTTGCAAGCGAGGCACTCTGTTCGACCGTGAGCTCATACGTTGTAAAAAGGTAGTCTAAGAATGCTTTTTGGACTGATTCAAAAGGATTGGTGATCATATGCGTCTCTTTCAAAAACAAAAAACTTTATTACAAACTATTCTACCACGACTGCGGTATCTGTACAAAAGTCCTGCCGCAGAAAACCAGTTTCCTGGCGTGCATACTAGTGTTGAGAATCTGGGAGTACTAAATCCGAATCTCGACAAATGTTTCTGCGACAGGGTAATTTTTAAGAGATGTTGTAGATAAATATGTTTAATTGAAAATGCATGGTGCAATAATCAAAAGTGACAACTACAGATTAGTTTACTGTTTTATGCATACTAAGCAAGTTTTTTTACAGGAGGTGATTTCTAGAATTCTGTTCATCGGGTAGACTATTACCATAAAGAGATAGGGCGCTTTAACGGTTTGGATAACTATGAAATGTGCGGTGTTACTTTCGGGTGGTGTTGATAGTTCCTTGGTTTTAGCGAGATTGGTTGAGCAGGGTGTTGAAGTCACTGCTTTTTATTTAAAAATTTGGTTGGAAGACGAGCTTGCGTTTTTGGGGTCATGCCCTTGGGAAGAAGATACTTTCTATGCGAGAGCTGTGTGTGAGCGCTTTGGTGTGCCATTTGAAGTTGTTCCTATGCAACAGGCGTATTACGACCGTGTTATTGCCTATACGATTGCGGAAGTAAGGGCGGGTCGAACGCCAAATCCTGACATTCTTTGTAACCAACAGATTAAGTTTGGTGCTTTTTATGACTGTATTGGTGAACGGTTTGATAAAGTTGCATCGGGGCATTATGCACAGGTGCGCGAAATTGAGGGGCGTTATCGACTTTTTTCATCTCCCGATCCTATAAAAGACCAGACTTATTTTCTGGCTCTTTTGTCACAAAAACAGCTTTCTAAAGCGCTTTTTCCCCTTGGTGATCTTACCAAGGCTGAAGTGCGTCAAGAGGCTGAGAAACGCAATTTGCCTAATAAAATGCGGCCCGATAGTCAGGGTGTCTGTTTTTTGGGTAAGCTTAAATTTTCTGAATTTTTAAAAGCGCATCTTGGGGTGCGTGAAGGTGAGTTGCGGGAGTTTGAAACAGGAACTGTTTTAGGTACGCATGAAGGTTTTTGGTTTTATACCATTGGACAGCGGCAGGGAATTGGCCTTTCTGGTGGGCCATGGTATGTGGTTGCAAAAGAGAGCGAAAAAAATATCGTCTTTATTTCGCGGCACTATTACGATGCTGATAAAAAGCGCGATATGTGTCTGATTTCGGGTTGTAATTGGATTACCGGGGCGGCACCGCTTGAGAGAGAGATTGAGGTTAAGCTGCGGCATGGTCCAAAGCGTTATCGGGCATATATTTCACAGAAAGATGTATCAGGAGAACCTCTTGGAGAAGGGCGTCATCGTATTCAGCTTCTAGATGAGCAGGATCAGGGAATAGCGTTGGGGCAGTTTGTAGTAATCTATGATGGTGCTGAATGTTTGGGTGGTGGTGCTATTGAGCGTGTCTAGCCAAAGATACGAAGTTTGGTATCATTGATCTGTTTACAGAGATAGCTTTATTTCGTGAAAGTTTTATAAGTATGCGTATTACGTTCCCCACAGTGCTCACGCTTTCTCGGATTGTCCTGATTCCCTTCTTGGTACAGACGCTTATTAATGAATCATGGCGATTGGCAACGGGAATGTTTGTGTTTGCAGCCATTACCGATATGCTTGATGGCTATCTTGCGCGTCGTTGGAAACAAGAATCTGATTTTGGAGCCTGTCTTGATCCTGTTGCCGACAAATTGCTTATTATTGCCTGTTATGCAACCCTCTTTTTTTCACCGATTTCTGAGCTCCCGTTGCCCGGGTGGTTTTTGTTAGTGGTGCTTATAAAAGAGATGGCATTGCTGATTGGAGCATTTTATTTTGGGCTTCTTAAGGGTCTGGTTCGTATTCGTCCTTCTTTGTTTGGTAAGGCAACGATGGTTGTGCAGAGTTGCCTTGTTATCTGGCTTTTGCTCTGTTCAATTTTTGACTGGGCGCCGATGAAGACCTTTCATGTCTTTCTAGCGGTTGCAATATTCTTTGTATTGGGCTCTCTCATGCAGTATGCATATCAGGCGCTTTCAGCCTTTTTGCATCAAGATGATGAGGGTGCACTCTGGTAATTTGTGGTATACTAAAAGGCATGCTAAAACAAAATAAGATGGAAAAACAAAAGAGGTATCTTGTGTTTACACGAAGCATAACAATGGTAGCATGTCTCGGGTTGATGTTCTGCGAAAGTACGCTTTTTTCTGGAGCCAAAGAGGCTGGAAAAGTATTAGCTGAAGAAAGTTTTCTTGCAGAGCCAGTTGCCGCAAAAAATGTAAAAAAACAGAAGCGAACTATGACCACAATGCGACAGGATGTTGCTGAAGAGATTGAATCGCTTTTACATACAAGCAGTGATCTTATTGCAGAATTGGCGCAGTCGCAGAAAGAGTTTATGGAGCAATTGCGGCATATTGCAGAAAATGAGCCGGCTCTTTCGCGGAGTGAACTCGAACTGCTTTCAGCACGGACAAAGCGTGTTGCAGAAGAACTTAACAATTGTAAAATTATTTGTCGAAAGAAATAGGACGACCATGGCTGGATATAATCGTATTATCATTATGGGTAATTTAACACGTGATCCTGAATTGAAGCAGTTGCCGTCCGGTCAGCCGGTTTGTCGACTTGGTATTGCGGCAAATCGTCAATACAAAGACCGCCAAACAGGCTCGATGCAGCAAGAAGTCTGTTTTGTTGATGTTGATGTATGGGGTGCGCAAGCAGAATCATGCAAGCAGTATTTGCAAAAAGGACGTCCTGTTCTTATTGAAGGTCGTTTAAAGCTCGACAGCTGGAAAGACACTGAAGGACAGGCTCGTAGCAAGCATTCAATTGTTGCAAGTAGTGTTCAGTTTCTTTTTGGTGCTGGTGACCAAGCGGGCGCTGGTGCTGATGCGGGCATGGAAGAAGAGTTTGGCGCTGCGCCGGCAGCGGCGGCAAAGGCTCCTGCGAAGGCTGCACCACGGAGTAAAAAGCTTGAAGAATCGCCTTTTGAGGACGATCTGCCTTTTTAAAATATTGAATTTTAATATAAAAAAAGAGTCCTGGTATTTGTACGAGGACTCTTTTTTTGTGTGATATTTACGGTGAGTGTAACGGCGATAGTCGAGTTTATCCCGCTCGCCCTGAGGAGGCCGTTAGGCCGTCCCGAATGGGTATCACCATGAGCGGGGTTGAGTTTACCTTGAGCTTGTCGAAGGGAGGGAGAAGGCGGTACACGTTTTTTGTATGCCCATAAAAAATTAGAGATAAAGCACCACACCTCGCTCCCTCGATACATTTCCTCCTGCGTCGGAAATACTCGGGATGAGCGGTGGAGATAGATTTTCTGAAGTTGGAATATTTTAGCATGAGTAGGGTAAATTACATAACTATGCCTGAGCAAGAGCTCTGTTTTTTACGGTGCGATTTTTCAAAAACAGAGGCAGGGCAGTGCTTACCCATTTACCGGTTGTTTGCAGTGTTGTAAGTAGCTGTGGATAGCGACGGGCTAAGAGTGCAGTTGCAACTCCAGTAACGGCAGCTCCTGTGCCGAGCGTAAGCGCTGTACGTATTTTAGATCCGAACAATTTTTGCTTCCAGGTCTGGTAGTCCCAGTCAACGCATGGAGTCATATACCAGAGCTTGAGTGCTTCAAATGCTGCGACTGGACAGAGAAAAGCGGAATAGCGTGCCGGGGTACTTGCAGCACCGGTGGCGAGTGTTGCTATTTTACACGTTCGGTAGAAGCTTAGAAGAAACTTTCTTTCACATGAAGAGGCGCTGAAGTCATTTGTTTTGAAGCGAAAACCGAGGCGCGAGACGTCAAGGGGTCCTTTTTTGTAGGTTAGTGATGAGGTTAAAAGTGAGTAGATTGATTCTACTGCGTATGTTGAACTTGCAACAAGTGCAATATAAGGGGATATGCGCTCTCCTTGCAAATAATCTAACAAGAGGGAGGCTGAAAGTAGCAATCCGAGAACTCTTCCGGAATAGCAGAGTGATGCAGGTATTTCGGCAAAAATGGAGCTCAGAAGATTTGCTTTTGGGTGGAGGCCAAGCCCCTCATCCTCGTCGTTGATGGTAAGATCTGTTGATTTCCAGATAAAGTTACTAGCTGCCCAGCCTGGATTGCCTGTGGCAGCCAATACAGTCGCTGCGCATAACTTGAATAAGAAGGGAGCGGTTGTCAAAAATAAAATGCTGTCATCTTTTGAACTGCAGCAGCGTATAAATTGAGAAACTCGAGACCAGTAGCTTGGCTTGAGAAGTTGTTGCATTTTCTGAGTAGTTATTGGATTAATATTTTGGGGTAAAGAATTTTTGTTGATGCAGTCGTAGGGAGTTTCGATAGCATCGTTAAAAGTGTTTTTTGAGACGTCTTTTTGTATGAGATATTCGACAATATCAGCTTTTCCATATTTTGCAGCTGTATGCACGACAGTGTCTTTAGATAAAAGCTCGCGCCTGTTGATGGGTATTTTGTGTGTTTCAACACACTCTTTTACTGCATCAAGGCTACCATATTGGCAGGCGTCTTTCAGTATGTTAGCTTTAATGTTTTCTAGGTCTTCTTCGTGTTTTTTTGCATATTCAAGCGCAATATCTAGGTAGACCTTTTTGCTGGCTGCGAGATAGGTGCTCGCTGTGAGAAAGTTATAAAGGTGTTTATTGTCTTTATTGGGTGTATGTTGTGGTGATGTTAATATATACGCAATAAACTTATCAACGACATTTTTCGAACTATTATTGATAAGGAGATTGAGTCTTTCTTTTGGATGCGCCAGAATCAAGCTCAAGTTTGGGTAATATGTGGCGTACTGTGCGAGAAAGAGAGCTTTTTTATTCTTGTCGAAAATTTGTTTTTTTTGTTCAGGCGATCTGTTCTCAGTAATATTGCAGAGAGCGTAATCCGTATCGCTTTCAGTTTGGTAGGTGAGAAAAGAGGCAGTTGCTGAAAGCGTTGGGTATTGTGGTGAAATAGTGCAGTAGAGAAGCGCATTCAGGCCTTCATTATTGAAAATATTTACGTTGGCGCCTGCACAGTATAATAATTTTACTGTTTCGAGATTGCCGCTGGTAGCTGCGTAGTGCAAGGCGCTATTTCCCAGAATGTCTTGTGCATCGAGTTTAATTTTTTTTGTTTGAATAAAGTAATTGACTAACTCGTGGTTTCCCGATTCTGCGGCGTAATGCAGAAAATTTTTCTGAGTAGCAGTATCTATCGCCGTAATAAGATCAGGTTTTTTGAAGAGAAGAGTTTCTACAACGTCCGTCAAGCCTTGTTTGATAGCTGCGATGATAATGTTAAAAAAGAGAGAGTTGTCTTCAGAAAGTTCAGTCTCAAATATATCGTAAAGGGACGTGGTTAACTTAAAGAGAGCAGATTTGTCTTCTTTGAAAGAGCTTTTTTTGCAAGATTTAATAAGCCTAATGCATTCTTGATCTATTTGAATAAGTTCAAGCTTATTAGCAATCTGAGCAGATTCGAGGTACGACACACAGGGTTGTGCGGCTTCGAGGCGAGTAACTAATTGAAAAGGATTATTTGTTTTAGCAATCTCAAATGCAGCAAGGAACTTGTAAACTGACGCTGGTGTGATTCCCTGATCATTAAAATTGATTGTTTTATTTTCTTCGTTATTTATAAATTGAACACAGAGTTCTTCTTGTTCTTCTTTTGTTTTTTGCTTGAACGATACAACAATAGTTTTGCTGTCATCAAAAAATCTGTCTGCAAGTATCTCGGACTGGTAAACAAGCGGTGCAAAAAGTGGAAGGAGTTTGTCGGTATTGGGTTTTAAACGAGGTGAAATCGATTCTGCATAGTTATCGTAATCAGCGGGAGTAAGTCCAAAAAAGTCCTGCGCATTAGGATCTGATTTCCCGCTTTCGTTAAGCAGCTTTATTGCAGCTTTGTTGCCACACATAATCGCCAAATGCCCTGGTATCCGTCCAGCATAGTCTTTTTTATTGACGATTTCGCGCGGCAGTGAGATAGGCAAGAGTTTTTTGAGTTCTTCTTCACTCTTCTGCAAAACAATGGCTTGGTGCAGTTTGGTCCAGCCGAAGGTATCGGTATAAAATTGTTCATCTGTTTTATTGGCATTATTTGTCGCAAAGCAGGTGATTTGGGAAAGTGTCGCAAACAGTAAAACGGCGGTGCGGCCGGCAGTGCGGACACAGTCTTTTAGATTCAGAATATTCATAAAAGGCCCTCTGTTACCAAAATCTTATTTCTTATTAATAAAATCCAGTTTTTTGCCGGTTTTTTTAATTATTTTTTCTTCTTTTAAGTCTAACAGTTTTTCAAAAAAATACAAGCTAAATTGTATGTTTGGCAAAAAAAGAAAGGGTATTATCTGTCTTATCATCTGCCTTTATTAGGAGGCAGAGTGTAATTTCTTGATTTTTTTATTTCTAATATGATAAGTTGACGATGAAGAGGGAATAATATCAGCGGAAATAATAAGGGAGCTGAGGGGGGATGGGGCGATGGAGAGTGGAAAATGGGGGATATGGAGGGAATGGAGGTGGGTGTGTGGTTTGCAGGGATTCTGTAAGCATTTACTCTTTTTAAGTTCCTTTTGTTTTTTGAGTGGTGATCTTTTTTGCGCAGAGCCATTACAGCCCTGGACCTTTTGTTATCGGCGTTCTTTTCTTGAACATCCCTTAACGTCGGGTGGGCGTGCTTTTGTCAAAGAGAAGGTGCATCCTTTTTCTCAACTTATTTTTTCATGGAACAGTTTCCGCCCGCAGAGAGGCTTTTTCCGTTTCTGGATCCGGGTGCACGACACAAAGCGAGGATGGCTTTCGTGGCATAAAGCGTTTGAATGGGGTCACGTACAACGTTCTTTTGGCGATGCGCATTCAGATGGATCGTATAACCATGTTCGTTATGAGATGCCTCATGGAAGGCTTGCCGATGGTTTCTGGATAAAAATTGAGGTGGTGGGGGGTAATGGAGGGAATGGAGGGAATGGAGGTGCGAGGCTTGAAGACATTGTGCAGCTATCGGTATCGGCATCGCGGTTGAATGGTTTTCAAGTGGAGTCTAATACGCTGCGGTATAGTCGCTTGAAACCAATTTTTATTCGTGGTGTTCCTATTTGGTCGCAGATGGTTCTTGACCACCCGCGTGCGCCAGCACTCTGTTCACCGACTTCAACGTGTATGTTGGCTTCGTATTTAGGTAAAAAAACATATAGTCCAGTGCAGTTTGCTCAGAGTGTCTTTGATGATGGGCTCTCTATTTTTGGCAGTTGGCAGTGCAATGTGGCGCTTGCATTTGAAAAGGTAAATGGACGAACGCGTGCGCAGGTGGATTATCTCTTTTGTGTTCAACGGCTTCATTCATTTAATGAGCTTTACAAAATCTTAGCAAGAGGTATTCCTGTTGTTGTCAGTGTCCGTGGGGTTTTAGAGGGTGCTCCAAAGGCGTACCCACATGGGCATCTTTTGTTAGTCGTTGGATTTGACCCGGTGAATCGTATGGTGATTTGTCATGACCCTGCGGCACCAAGTTTGCGCGGTGTCATACGAAAATATCGACTGAGTGGCGCACATGGTTTTCTGCACGCATGGGGAAATTCAAACAATCTTGCTTATGTTGCATTCAAACCTTCTTAGTCTTAGTCTTTTGGTAATAATCTGGTTATGCTAGAGTAAGGAAATCGAAAAAGATCTGAGTTGTTTATTAGCGTACGGTTTGAAGTTGTGACCATAGAATTAATCTGGCAAGAATTTCTTAAAATTGTGCGTGCAGAAGAAGGCAGCCGTGTTGTAGAAACATGGTTTAAGGCGGTAAAGCTTACGCGATGGGATGCGCTCGAACGCGTCGTGTATCTTGAAGCGCCTAACCTTTTTGTAAAGCGGTGGATTTCAACACACTATGCAGACCTCTGTCGCCAACATTTGAGTCGCCTTTTAAGCGAAGAGCAGCTTACTATTGTTTTTTGCGAGCCACGGATTGTCGAGCCTTATGCGCTTGGCCGTCTTCAAGAGCCCTCTTTTCATGGGCAGCTTGCTCAAGAGGCACGTGGTGAGGGATTGATTCTTGCTGTTGATCAAGATAAAAATTTTCATAAAATAGCTCCCTTAGAAAAACAGGGTGAGACGTTTCATGCTGCGCGGCGTCTTGCAGCTCCCTCTGAAACAGCCGTGGTTCCGGTTAGAAAACCATTGGTTCCCCGCCGAAGAGGCGAGCGTGCAGACATTGACCTCCAAGAGCAATATCGCTTTGATACATTTGTTGTTGGTCCCAGTAATGCACTTGCATTTTCTGCAGCCCAAGCGGCAGCGGAGAATACGGGAAAGCTTTATAATCCACTTTTTATCTATGGTGGATCTGGGTTAGGAAAAACGCATTTATTGCATGCGATTGGCAATTATGTTCATGCGCACGATCGTCACAAGGTAGTGCTCTACCAGCCAGCTGACCATTTTATTACTGATTTTGTCTCTGCAATTCGGCAAAATAAGGTCTATGAGTTTGAAGCACGTTATCATAATATTGATGTGTTGCTTGTTGACGACGTACAGTTTATTTCTAAAAAAGAGCAGACGCAGGAGGCTTTTTTTCGTGTGTTTAATCAGCTCCATCAAAAACAGCGGCAACTAGTTTTTACGTCAGATTCGATGCCTTGTGATATTAAAGGGCTTGCAGAACGAATGCGCTCACGACTTGAAGGTGGATTAATTACTGATATTCAGATGCCACTTTTGGAAACAAAGATTGCGATTTTACATAAAAAGGCTGAAGCAAATAACTATATGCTTGATGATGACGTCGCTTATTTTATTGGTGCGTGTGAATGTTCGAGCGTTCGAGAACTCGAGGGAATGCTGATTCGTGTGATTGCTTATGCATCGTTGACGAAGCAGCCTGTTTCTGTAGGGCTTGCACGTAAAGCACTTGCGCATACACGTGAAGCAAAAAAAGAGGGTGTTGGATTGCCGTTTATTGCGCGGTTTGTGGGGAAATATTTTAATTATTCGGTACAAGAGTTGCGTTCTTCAAAGCGCAATAAAGATTTGGCTCAGGCACGACATGTTGCTATGTTCTTCATGAAAAAATTGACTGATGCATCATTGCGCGAGATTGGTCTTTTCTTTGAACGTAAAGATCATACAACTGTTTTGAGTGCTCTTGAAAAAATTGAGCGGCAGCAGCGGCGTGACCGTGTATTTGCACAAGAGCTTCGTAAAATAGAGCAAGATCTCAAAGAACAGATTCCTTAGTTTTTATACAATCAGATTTTGAGGAACGGCTCTTTGTTGGTGTTTGAGGCGGGTGCGCTTAGTAGTAAAAAAGGCATCTTGTAAACACTTTTGTGCAAGTGACAAAAAATAATCGGTATAGCTTTTAAACTCAAGTGGCTCATCGAGTCCAACGATTGATGCAAAATGTTCTGTGTCGACAAATGCAATGTTCCCCGTTTCTTTTTCGATCATGAAATTACAGATATGCGGGTCGATACGGTTCCCAATAAAATTTGAAAGTTCTAGTGCAAGAGTACGGTCTTCTTGACTGTGTAGGGAGAGCTCCCTTGTTCCGTGCATCTCATCACAAATGATACAATAGACTGATGGATACGTAATGCTTTGTGTCTCTTGCGCGCCGATATGGTGGCCTATGACCGTGAAGGAGCGGACATTCGCTGGCTCCCAATACCATTTGCGGGGCGTTGAAACTTTTCCTGCCCATCGTGGTGATGCAGCTATCTTTTGGTTGATGGCATCAAGGTTTTTTATTCGTGTGAATCCTGCAAGAAAACGATTGATTCCTCCTCCCATTACAAAGAAGGTCGAGGGAACAAATCCTTTGGTAAAAGGAGCAGTAAAAGTTTCTGGTGTTTCACGAAAAAGTTTTATAACAAAGGGATAGTCCGTGAACTTTGCGATAAGAACGCCTGATCCACGGATATAATTAAAGTCGCTGTCTTTTAAGATTTTAAAATGGGCAAAGTGCGCCTTTTTTTCTCTGTTTTTTAAAATCTCTGAAATGAGCTCGTCAATTTGTGCGCACAACACGGCTTGATCAACAGTTTTTTCTGGCGCATGACGATATGAAATTTTTTCAGGAAGCTGGTGCTCTGCAAGGGACTCACTATTTCGTCGGCCAAAGATGGACCATTCTTTAAGGCTTTGATTGGTAAGAAAAAAATGCTGGCTGGTGAGGTCATTACTCCAAAAGACTTCAATAGAAGGCGTTCTGGCATGTGGTCGGTGGACGCTCCGTGTAAGGAGAGCTTGCTCTGCAGAAAGCAGAAGAAGGAAGAGAAATATTCGACAACGTCTTTGGGCAGAATAGGGTGGTCTCATGTGCAAAACTCCTTATAGTTCTACCGTACCACAAGCAACTTATGAGAAGCAAGTCGTTTGATTGCTTTTTCCATTTTTTATCTGGTAAGATGATGCATGATCGAGGGTTGCCATTGTAAATGATACAAAATTCAGGAGTCAAGAGAGGTATCTTATGAAGCCAAGTTCTATATCCCCTCAGCAGTATGAACTGCTTTCGCGGTTAAGTAGCTTACCAAAACATATTTTAGCATTACATTCATCAGATCATCTCGTTGAGATGGTTCTGGGTGAATTGTGCGACGCACGCTGTTTTAATCTTAAAAAGGCTGCCTATTTCATAGACAATCCAGATTTTGATTGTTGCCGTGGCGTGGCGGGATTTAATGCTGATGATCATGCTACTCGTCCCTCAAGGCTTTGGGAAGCTCAAGAAGCATTTGCTCAAGCTATGGAAAAATCTGCATTTCACCGTTTAGTAAAAGGTGTGCAGCATGCAAGTATTACGCGTAACAATGCGGAAGTGCTCGTTAATGCGCTCGCCCAACAGCTTAATCTAGTACGCCCGGCTTTTTATGCTTTTCCTATTAAGCATGACAATAAAGGGGTGATTATTTTTGAAGCGAACGAACCGGTTCATAACGAGTTATTTGATTATGGCGTAAGCCTTCTCGGTTTTTGTCCGGTATTTTAGCATTTTTAGCGGAGTGCATCGAGCCCTTTAAAGAAAGCTCCGCTTATGTATGCGAGTGTTGAACCGCCTCCGGTTGAGCACCAAGAAAAAGATGGTGCCAGTTTTGCCCTTTCTATTGCGGCAATCGTATCTCCGCCGCCAGCAATTTTATTTGTCTTTATGCGTGCAATTTCTTGCAAAAGTATCTCAAATTCATGACTTGACTCAGGATATCCGTCTAAGGCGAGAGCTCCGTTAAAAAAAACAGTTTTTGCTTGTTCTGCTTGAGCTGTTATAAGCGCACGTGTTTGTGGTCCAATACCAATGCCAATTCCAGTTTTTGGAAGTGCATGAGCATCAAAAAATTCAGTTTTGTTGTTGTGTGCGACGAGATAGTCGACGGGCAGTATAAGTTCGATATTTTTCTCTGCGGCAATTTTTATTACCGTGCGACAGGCTTCAATATGCGTATCGAGAACGAGCGATTCTCCGGTCTCAAAACCCTGTGCTTTAAGAAAGGTAAAGGCGATGCCGGGGAGTACTATAATTTGCGATACTTTTCCCCATTCAATAAGCGACAAGAGAGAGGCGATCTTATCTCCTTTGCAACCACCAAGAAGCACAAGAAATGGTTCTGCGGGAGCAACGCGTAAGGGGGTAAGTGCTGAAAGTTCTTGTTCAATAAGAAAACCTATCGAGCGGTTTTCTTGAGGAAAACAGGTGGGTAAAAGTGCTATTGAGGTATCGTTACGATGAATGACTCCCCATGCTTCATTAAGATAAAAGTCAAAGCCGGTTGCAAGATCGCGCGCATAATCTACCGTGCTTTCTTTTTCGCGTGGGTCAAAGCGAAGATTTTCTTCAACACTAACAGTATCATAGTCCCTTTTGGCGAACCAGAGTGCTAAGGGTGCTGTTGAGAGCAGAGGATTAAAAATTTTTGGGCGACCAAGATGGGTGATGATAGTTACAAGAGCCTGTTTTTGTTGCAAAAAATCAAGAGTTTTGGTGAGTGCGCGAAGGCGAAAGTCGTTAAGAATAACGCCATTATGTAAGGGGACATTGCCATCGATACGCAGCAATACTTTTTTGTTTTTTAGATTCCACGTTTTTAATCGACTGGTAATCATAGAGACTCCTTTTTTACTTATTCAGATTTGAGAGCAGTCATAACAGAAAGTGATGTATTTTGGCGTGCCGTAAGCCAACAAATTCCAAATCCGACGATACTGCCGATGGCGAGAATAGTCACTACGGTTACGATATCAAGTTCTGCGGGCAGATAGGAAATGTAATAGGCATCGGGCAGGGCAATTAGTTTTCCTTTCTCCAGAAGCAAAGAAATGGCAATTGCCATGAGGCAGCCAGTGACTTGAGCGCCAAAAACAAGGATGGTTCCGACAAGTAAAAAACTTTGGGTGATGAGCCGTTGGGGAATTCCCATCGCGCGGAGGATAGCGAGTGTGTGCCTTTTTTGAAAAAGAAAGAGGGAGAGGAGTGATGCGATTGTAAGGCTGGTGATACTGGTAACGAGGATGATAATAATGATAAGAGCGTAGTTTTCGAGTGCCATAGCCTCGTTAAAAGCGGGGTAGAGTTCGTGCCAGGCGTAGGCGTCGAGTTTAAAGCGTTTGCCTAATTGCTGGGCGGTTGTCTTGAGGTTTGTGTGAGGAGCGCAGTGGATGCCAATTTGAGTAATTCCTGTTTCGGGGAAGAGTTCATCAAAAAGATCGAGCGAGCAGATGATGAGCGCGCGGTCAATATCATCAAGTCCCGTTTTAAAAATACCGCCAACGGTAACTGATTCTTTTTCGAAAGTGATTGATTGGCTGCGCAGGTGAAGGTTTGTTGCGTGTAAAAGCGAAAGTGATGATCCTATTGTAAGAGTAAGTTCTTCAGCGAGCGCTTTCCCAATAATAATCTCTTTTTTTGCAAGTATTTGCGCTAAGTTTTGGTTGTTTTGTCCGAATGAGAGAGGGAGCTTTCGGACAAGTTGGTCTGTCGTTGGATTGATGCCTTCTATGGTTGCAAGGTGTGAAATATCATCTGAATTTTTTGATTGAACGAGTACGCTTTCGGTTGCAAAAGGGGTATGTGTGGTGCAACCTGGAGTAAACTCTTTTTTGAGAACGGCGCTGATTTTTTTGTAAGAAAGTGGCGTGCGGTCAAAAGCTTGGAGTGTGATATCCGGGTGAACGCTCTGCATGACGTCATTGGTTACTCGTCTAAAGCCGTTAACAATAGCGGTGGTAACAAGAAGTGCGCAAGAGCCAAGGGCTATGCTTGTAAAACAGATGAGTGCAAGGCGAGCGGATGTTTTGTCGGTTGCCATAGTGCCAAAAAATCGGCGGGCAAGTAAGAAAGGAAATTGATTCATAAGGTGGCATTCTCTTGTAAAGCGCTTGCGCTTGTCATACGCTTGATTTTGTTCAACATTTTTAGTGTATGAAAAAGGAATCTACTTATGAAGCGCTTTCTCTTTTTTCTTTCTCTTTTGATGATTTTCCCCTCATGTACCCGGTATGTCTGTTGGGTTAAAAAGACCTTTCGGCAGACGGAACTATGTGAGGCGTGTGGTGCAAAAGAGGCCCGTGCGTATGTACGGGAAGAGCCAGTTTATGATTATTTTAACACAATTGATCACTTCTATGTGCTCTGGATCAGTCCACGGGTATTTGAAGTCCATGAAGGTTTGATGGAAGGATGTATTTCGGTCTGCTCTCTTTCTGAAGGTGGGGCGAAAAAGTGTCAGGAGTTTGCCGATCAGACTACACACGAAACCAAGTATCTTGTGTTAATGAGTGGGGTTAAAAAAGATTGGAGCTTTACGCTGATTGTTGACGACCAGCATTATCCGGCGACCAAGGTAGTGGGGACGGAAATTGATCGAGGCTATCGTGGTATTTTTAGCGAAAAAACAACTCATTATCCGCGGAATGTTTATGAGGTTTTCTTTCCAGTTTCGGTTGCGGGGAAGACGCATAAATTGCAGGCTTTTAATGGGAAGCATAAAGTTAATTTTTGTTGGGAGTGAAGACAGTTTTTCATGGAGATTGTTTGCCGCTCTAACCCATTCGATACGTTTTCATCTTCGAAAACACTCAGGGTGAGCGGAGTGTTGGTTTTTACATACTATTATTTCTCTGATTGTTTGGCTTTGTTCGCTCATCCTGAGAGACCCCCCTCGACAAGCTCGGGATAAACTCCGGGGTTGTATCGAAGGAGAAGAGCGGTAAATAGAGAGTGGGTTGTAAAAGTACAAAAAGGAGAGAAGAATGAAAAAAATAAAAATTGCCATTGGTGCCGACCATCGTGGTTTTTTGTTAAAAGAGTTTTTGATGAAGCAGAGTCGCGAGTTTGTTCGATGGATTGATTGTGGTGCTTTTACAGAAGAAAATTCTAACTATCCTGTTTTTGCGCATGCGGTTTGCGAAAAGATTTTGCGGGGAGAAGCTGATATGGGTGTATTGCTGTGTGGTACTGGTGCCGGCATGGCAATGGCTGCAAATCGCAAGCCGGGTATTTATGCGGCAGTAGCCTGGGAAGGTATTATTGCACGGCGAGTGCGACAGGAAGATTTTTGTAATGTTTTGGTGTTGCCAGCAGACTATCTTGATGAAGAAAGAGTGGTAGACGTTGTTTCTGAATGGCGTTGCGCACATCTCAAAAATAGTGAACGGTATGCCCTGCGGCGTGCAATGATCGATGACGAGAAAATGGGTGAGTAATAAAAAGAGGGACGGATATTTCACCGTCCCTCTTGAGTCATAAAACTCTTTTGTAGCAAGATTATGCAGCGCGTGGATCGCGGGTCAAGAATGACCAGACCGAAGATGCTGCACGACCAAGTGATGCTGCATCACCTGAAATCTGTTTGTAGAAGATTGGCGCGAGTGCAACGGTCAAAAGAAGATCGGCACCCCATTTCACACCGAATTGTTTGGTGGTTTTCATCCAATCTGGATCTTGTCCAAGTTCAAACGAAGAAGTAGCCCATTGACCAGCATCAATTGCATTTTGGTCATCTGGTTCTATTTTAGCGCCTGAGGCCTGTTTTTCAAGCGCGGCCATGTAGGATTTATTATGGTCTTTAAACATGTTGTTTTTCTTGATAATCAGTTTTTTGGTACGCTCATAGTCATCTACTATGTTATCTTTCTTAAGCTGCAACTTAAACTGTTTGTCCTCAACTGGCTGATCTATAAACCGTTCACAAGGGCTACCAAGCCAGTTTCTCTTAAGCTGAAAAAGCGTTTTTTTAAGACCAAATGCTTCGGGCATATACTTAACATAATTTGAGTAGGTCATGAGGCGTAAAAGATGGAGTGCACAACCGCTGTAAATCAAGACCCGTGGTGCAACAAATTGAGTGACTGGGTTCTTGGCGAGTTCATTGACGGCGCGGAATGGCAAACGCCAGTCTCTTGTTTGGAGTGCATCTGAAAATCCTGCTATTGCGGGAGTTGCGGGCGCAGCTACGGTGAGAAGCGCTGCAAGTATCATAAGTTTCTTCATTAGATATAACCTCTGTTTTTAGGTTTAATACGGTATTTCTTTCCATCTATTTTCTTTGCGTTTATCGCGTGCTGATTTGTTATTACAGCATATCGGTGCTTGGTTTATCCGTCAACTACGTCGCTGGAGTTACGGCCGGTGTGAGCACTGGTTTAACTGGTTCTACTTTTAAAAGTTCTTGTATCTCATCTATGCGTAAGAAATCTTTATCTTTCTTAAGTTGATCACTAATACGAACTAACTCTTCTTTGTGTGCATTCAGTAATTCTGCAACCTGTTTTTCACATTCTTGTACTTTATTCCAAGCTTCTAACTTGAGGGCATCACTGAGTTTTTTTGGTAGTTTTTCAAGAGCAATTTTTTTAGTCATTTCAGAAAGCATAACCTCATACGCACGCTGGAATGCAGTTTGATCGTACGAACTGGTTGTGCCAAGTAAGATTTTCTCTGCAGCAGTTCCTGCAAGTATCGCTTTGCATTCAGCATAAGCAAGCGAATCGGTATCTTGGTTAGGGATGATTAACTCATTCTCTGCATAGGTAAAGAAGGTTCCATAGAGTGGCTTGAAGAAGGTGCGCTCATTTTGCTCTATTTTTGCCTGCCAGTCATATTGTTCAGAGATGTTTTGTTGTGGTGCTCGAATGGTAACCGATTCTAGTTTTGTTGAAAGCGTGAGATTGATTCTAGCAACCACAATACCAGCAAGGTGCGCCGCGACAATAGCACGTTCTTGTTGAGTGAGCGCGATGCTTCTGTGGAGGTGGCGGAAGCCATTGTTAAGTGATTCGTACATATCGTCAAAGCTGACGGGCTCATTACGTAATTTTGCTCGCCGTGAAGCGCCTTCAACAAGTTTATTCAGTGCGCTGACTGATGCCCCTTTGGTTAAATGGGCAAAGAGTTCTGAATTTATTTTTTTCGCATGAATACCTGCTTTTTTGCAGAGAGTGTCGAGAATCTGTTTTCTATGCTCAAAGCTTGGTTCAAAAAATTCGATCTGAAGTCCCAAGCGTCCGGGCCGACGGAGCGGCTCGTTAAGAAGGTCAGGGCGGTTGGTTGCAACAATGACCCAGACCTGGTGCTGAGGATCGTTATCGCGATCAATAGCATCAAGCGCTAGTAAAAAGTCTTCAAGCATTGCCCAGTTTTTGTCAAGTTGTAGTCCACCGGTTAGGGTGTGCCCTTCATCGATAAAAATAACACACGGTGCAAGCGCTTTTGCTTGGGCGATGATCGATTCAAACCCGTTGCTTGCAATCAGTGCTGATGAATTAACGGAAATGACAGCAGTGCGTCCTGCTGCTTTTTTGCACGAATTAATAAAGGCTTTCGCCGTGAATGTTTTTCCGCTTCCAGGTTTGCCCGTTAACAAGATCCCTTTTTCTATTTTGATGGTGCTGTATTTTGCTGGATTACCAAGATAGGCAACAATTTCTCTGAGTGGAGCAAGGTCATCACCGAGGTAGTTGAAAAGAGGGCTCGAAAGGTCGGGCGCTGAAGGGTCAGTTCCATCATCTTGAAGGATAGCGGTCGTTGCAGGGGTATTAAGGGAAACACCTCTTAGTTTTGCATCGACTGCATAGGCGGCTGCTTTGAGCTGGTCAAGGAGGCCAAGTTGCTGATTAAGTGCAACAAGAGCTGCAATTGCGCCAATAGTTTTTTGTGCGGAGTCCATGTTTTCTGCGCTAAAAAGAGTGTTTATTTTAGCTTTACAGTTGGTGCGAAGTGTCTTGAGTGCTGGATTAGTGATCCAGTGCTCCGGTGCGTAGAGAAGGTATGAAAAAAAGGCTACGGTACCAATAGCGGCCGTTTTTGCCGTAGTTTCGACCAGAGCCGTGCGGTGTAGAAAGCCCGAGAAGATCGAATAGGTTTTATTAAACCAAGAGAGTCCTGCATCGGTCGCTTTTTGGTTGAGTGCTGAGACAAGATTTTCGGTTTTTTGAGCAAAAAAGAGTGCCTGACTGAGCGTTGCACCTAATTTAGTAAAAAGGTAGAGAGACTCATAGTCGAGAGGCGGGAGCCATTGAAATTGTGTATCAATTGAACGAGAAAGTATTGAGCTTATTTTTTCAACGACCTGAAAGCGCGCAATAAGTACGTCAGGAGTGAGCCGTGCGACCGGGACCTGCCGTGCCTGCATGACAATATCTTTTACTGAGGCGAGCCATGTATGGACGTCGTCCATTAATTCGGGCAGTCCCATTTTTTTCTGAGATACCGCGAGCGCGAGCTGCTCAATAATAAATTCAAGACCCTGAAGCTGTTTGGTGTAAGCAAAGAAAAGGTTTTGCATTGCTTCTGTTGTATCGTCTTTGCCCAGTGCGTCGATCGCATCAGTTAAAGACGCGGGTAAAGACGCGGGTTCCGCTTGCGGTAGTGCTTGCGTAGGGGGGGGTGCGACTTGGGTTTCACCCTGCTCCATTGCCTGTAATCCGGATGGTGCGACTGTAAGAAGATAGATCAAGAGAGAGAGGGTAAGCCTCTTCCCGTTGATTGGGCCATTGATCGGGTAGATTGCGAATGAGTTGGCTGCTTTTTTTGCCATGACAGAACTCTTTCTATTAGAAGTATTATTTATTAAAAATTACTGTTTGAGGCATTTTGAGTCCTCCATTTTCTCCATTCTCTTCGAATGGCTGAAGTAAGTGTAACAGATCGGCCTTTTTTGTCAAAAAGGCCGATCTGTTCAAAATCGACTCTTTGTCTTTTTCTCAGTATACTTTGGGCATTATTGTCTGGTTCTTCCCTTTTGTTCAAGTGAGGCGAGTATGAAAAGTATGGGTTCTTCCTGGAAGATAGTGCTCTTTTTTATGGTGATTGTTGTAGTGGCAGGGGGTGTTTTGGGGTGGCGTTTTCTTCGTAATTTTTATGGAGGTGGTGTAGCGCATTCTTTTGCTCTTTCTTCCCTTGAAAAGCTTGATCAGATTATTCCGGTAGCTGTTATTGGGTCTGGGCCTGCTGGTCTTGCGGCGGCGCTTTATACTGCTCGTGGGGGAATGCATACGGTTGTTTTCGAAGGAAAATTGCCGGGAGGGCAGTTGATGGGAACCTCTCTTGTTGAAAATTGGCCGGGAGCTCCAAAAAAATTGGGTCCTGATTTAATTAAAGGTGCCCATGCTCAGGCAGAAGAATTTGGTGCACATTTTATTCGTGATACCGTTGTTGATGTTGATTTTTCGCAATGGCCGTTTGTTTTAAAAACTGAAGATGGGCTAACGCTCCGGGCATTGACCGTGATTATTGCAGCAGGTGCAACGCCGCGGCGACTTTCTACGCGACAGAATGCGGTTTCGGGTGAGGAAGAATTCTGGGGTCGCGGGGTTTCAACCTGTGCCACGTGTGATGCTGCATTCTGTCGAGGACTTGATGTTGCCGTTGTAGGGGGTGGTGATGCTGCAGTTGAAGATGCACTTCAACTGACACCCTATGCTCGTTCAATCACGCTTTTGGTGAGAGGCGAGAAAATGAGAGCAACTTCTTTGATGCAAGAGCGGCTGAAGGCGTATAAAAATATTAGTATTCGTCCAGAGACCCAGGTTGTTGCAATTGATGGGGATGCAACACATGTAAATCGTATTACCGTAAAGAAAAATGGTGCGGCTGAGCAGATGCTTGTTCGGTATCTTTTCTTAGCGGTTGGACATGAGCCAAATGTGGGGCCGTTTGCACGGAGTTTAAGTACTGATAAAGATGGCTATATTAAGGTTTTTGGCCACACACAAAAAACGTCATTAAGTGGGGTTTTTGCAGCGGGTGACGTAGCAGATCCACGATATCGTCAAGCAGGTGTTGCTGCGGGAGATGGCATTCGAGCAGGGCTTGATGCGCTTGAATTTTTGCGCGATATAGGCTTTAACTCGCTTGCCGCTACTCAGCATGAAAAACGCTTTTTTATGCCAGAGGGGGGCTTGCATCGAAAGGCTCTGACAGAGCTTAAGAAAGAAGAAGATCTTGATGCCGTTCTTTCATCACATGATACGGTGGTTCTTGATTTTTATACAGAATATTGCCCTTCGTGTGCACAGTTATTGCCCATTCTTGAGCTTGTCGCAACGCAGTTTGAGTCGACGGCTTTTTGCAAAGTAGATCTTCTAAAAATTCCGGCGATTGGGAAGCGATTTGAGATTAGTACGGTGCCAACGGTCTTGGTATTGTCTAAAGGGTCGGTTGTTGCGCGGGCGCATAAGAGCATGTCGTTGAAAGAATTTAATGAATTTTTGACGGAAGCGTTCCATTCTGAGGATCTAAATTCTGCTTCTTGATTAAGTCCTCCACCGCTCATCCCGATGCCCATTCGACAGGCTCCCAGCCGTCGCTAAAGCTAAGGCGGGCAGGCAGGACATGGTTCGATACAACCGCTCATACTGAGTGTTTTCCCAAAGGGAAAACATGTCGCCGTAGGCGGCACAATGTATCGAAGTATCACCATGAGCGGGGTTGAGTTTACCCTGAGTGTTTGCTGCAAGCAAACGTATCGAAGGGAGGGAGAAGAGCGGCGCGAACTATGCGGATGGCGAATTAGTCATGTGTTTGAGGGAATGGTCATTGAACTGCCGTATACCAGACCGGTACGTATGGTGGTGTGAGAGGTGGGAGGCCTTACGGGCCCCCACTTACTCGATTAGATATTTTTTAAAATTATTGATAAATAGAAATATAAAATGCTATGCTCATAAGTAGGAAGCAACTATAACTGTCAAAAGTCGGGGTGTTGGGTTTTTTAACTCCTTTTTTAAAAAGTGCATCTTTACGGCTTTCGGGCGGTTTTTTGCTTTGTTGTAGTGGTGATTATTTTATTTTTATGGAGGATGTTTTATGAAATTTTTAAATGTGATGACCGTGGCGCTTTTGTGTAGCCCCATAGTTGTATTTTCTTATCAAGAGACAAATTTAGGGACGTCGAAGACGCCTTATGGCAAGACGGTTGAAGTGACCAATTATAATGCTAATGCTCCTGTTCAGTCTTCGGGAACCCAGGTTACGCCGTCTTCATCGTCGGTAGATCCTTCAATCAAGATCGACTTTACTGCTCCAGCTTTTAAAGTTCCTTCTATTTTTTTGGGCACTCCGCAGGTAGTGAAGAACATAAAGGACGAGATGCAACGTAAGGTATATACATATTTGACCATTGTTAATGATGCGGCAAATACTTCTTCGTCCACCTTGAAAGAATATGTCATGAAGAATATGCTTCAGTTTGATAAAAATGAGGGTGTTTTTGGGAAGTACAAGGAGGATGAAGATATTATTCTTGCCATTTTAAAATATAAACCATGGAACACACTTTATGAGCTTGATGTTGATGATGGATCAATGAGAGACAAGAGTTTAGGAACACAGCGGGTGTGGAGTGTGTATCTTAATATGCTTGCGTATAAGATTCTTGGTGTAAATTAGTCTCCGGTTAGGGAATGGTAAGCGGTGCGAATTTTTTGTATGTGCACAGTCAAAAGCGGCAGAAGATTTTGTTATCTTCTGCCGCTTCTAATTTATTTACGAGATAAGCTTGCCTGTTTTTGTTTCGAATGTGATCGCTTCTGTTACAACGTCGGTTGTGAGAGAGATTGTTTTTGAGTTGTTTAAATAGGTTAAGGTTTCTATGTCCTCGTCTTGAGTATCAAATGAAAAGAGTACTAGCGGATCTCCAACGTCTAAGAGTTTGAAGTTGGGATTTATTTTTTTTGTGGTTTTTTTTGTGGAAAGAGGACAAAGAGAAAGCACGCCGAAGTAATTTTTAACGGTGAGTACGAGCAGGCTTTTTTCATTAGGTGCCCATACAATTTTTTCGATGGCACCATTGAATGTGAAGGATTTTTCAAAAATTGAATGAGATTCTTTGCTCCAGAGTGAAAGTTTATTCTCAGTGACAATGGCAAGAAACTCATTCTTAGGTGACCATGAAAGAAGTGTTGGTGTTTCTTCAAGCGCTAATTCAAATAGTGAGGTAGAGAGACTTCCTTCGTGTGGAATAACAAAGAGCAGTTTGTCCCAAAGTACTGCGATATCAGCTTTGCTCGGCTCGATCAGACGAGGAATAAGAGCATTGAGTTTTTGATATTCAATACACTTATTTTTTTCGGCGCATTCGTAGGTTGGACTAAAAACCGTCTCTGTGCGGTTTTTTTCATTCTGTATGAGTTCTGAAAAGTACTTGTGATTTTGCTCATAAAGTTTAAGCAATTTAATAGTTCTTGCTGGTGCGTTACAGTTTTCTAAGAACTGGCTCCAGCGGATCTGTGTTGTTGGAATCGGTATTTTTATTGGCGGCGGCGTTGAGCATGAGGATTTTGACGAGGGGCTTTGAGGACTGAGAGGCGAAAAAACCTCTTGCTCAAAGGCTGTTTTGAGCAAGAGGTTTTTCTTAGGAGTGTTCATAGCTTGCAAAAAAGTGAATGGAGCGAGCATTCCAATGAGTGAGTAATTCAAAAAACAGTGTTTACGCGTGAATATTTTCATAGATCTATTCTCCCTAATGTAGATAAAATGATGCCAAAAAGCTTTAACTGCCTTGGCTGACGGGTAGTTTAGCAGTCAAAACTTCTGTTTTGCAAGCAAAATTTTCAAAAGAACGGTAATAAACATGCTTTATGAATAAATTTTGGTAAACTGTTTTTTTTTCAGTCAAAAATTACTATTATAAATATAGAAAAAGAAATTAGAGAGAAGTAATACGTTGTGGGAAGGAGAATGGTTATGGAAGGGGTTCTTTTTATAAGACGCGTTGTAGGCATGTTTTTTGCTTGTCTCGCGGGTGGATGTGGGTTGATGGGGGCTGTATCTCCTCAAAAAAGTGAACGAGTAAAAGCTGGTTCATTGTTAACACAGGCAGAGCGGCTTGATTTTGTGAGGCTTATGAAAAAAGAGCCGGCAATACTCGCTTTTCTTGATGCGATTGGTTTTGCTGAGGGCTCATTTAAAAATCGTCCCTATGAACATTCTTTAAAAGGATATTTACTTCGGTATCCAGGAGTCTCTTTTTATGGATTTAAGGATCATCCACAAACGGTAATATGCTCGTCTTCTTTAGGGCGTCAAATTTGTTCATCCGCTGCAGGTCGCTATATGTTTCTCTCAAAAACCTGGGAGCGGGTGGCGAAAAGCCTTGGCTTGAAAGATTTTAGTCCGGTGAATCAGGATCTGGGAGCAATTTATCTTGTTTGGCAGCATGATGCTCTTGATGATATTCTTCAAGGGCGCTTTGAGCGGGCGATTTATAAAGTACGTGATGTTTGGGCTTCTTTTCCAGGGTCTTCATACGGGCAGCCGCAAAAGCGAATGAGAGAGCTTAAAAAACTTTTTAATGAACGACTACAATACTATACCAATGGGGGGCGGTTATGAAGATTCTTGATGCAAGCATTATCCTGCTCGTATTTCTTTGGTTAGTTGGAGAGTCATTGATCTTTGCAGAAGAACCAAAAGCGAGAGATCGTGCAGAAATGTCGGTTGAAGATATTGTATTTTATTCGCAGCCTGGATTGAGTGGGAAAGAGCCTCTGAAACGAAAAGGTTTGCTTTTTAGGAACAATCGACCAGGCACGCGCGCTACTGTTTTGATGGCTCATGGTTATTCGTGTAACAAAGAAGATATTCGTTTTATGAGCATGATTTTTAGTGAATATCATGTTGTTGTTTTTGACTTTCGGGCACACGGTGAACTGTCGGCGGGGCAGTGCTGTACGTTTGGAAGTGATGAGGCTTATGATATAAAAGCAGCTGTTGAATTTATTCGAGCAGACCCACAATTGAAAAAGCTTCCCATTGTTTCTTGGGCTTTTTCGATGGGTGCCGTTGCTTCAATAGAAGCACAAGCGCGCTTTGGTAAGCTCTTTGATTGTGCGGTGTGGGACTGTCCATTTGATTCAACCGAAGAGTTGATCGCACGCGCAATTGAACATTTAAAAATTACGGTGCTTGGACATTCATTTCGGATACCTGGACGGTCATTTTTATTAAAGTATGCATATCATCCTTGGGTACAAGGTGGACTTAAAATGGCGTTGCGGACGATTGCAAATATCGACGCATCGCTGGTTCCGACTCGATTGGTGCCCATTGATGTTGTTGCGTCTGCGCAAAAAATAACGATTCCTGTCTTCTTTGTAACGTGTCAAAAAGATACGAAAGCGCCGCCCGCTGCGGTGAGGAATATTTGTGATGCTGTTCCGGGATTTACCCGTTTTTGGATAACCGAGGGTGAGTATCACTTTCGCTCATTTTTCCAAAACCCAGAAAAGTATCGGCGTAAGGTCCTACATTTTATTGAGAATTTTCTTGATGGAACGTTAAGCCAAAAAGTGCAGAAGAAAGTTTGGATTGATGAGGGACTGGTGAGGAAGAGTGGTGAAAAGGGCGCAGTGCCTGTAAAAAGTATTAAGTAATTATTAAAAAAGGGGGCTGTCATGAAACATTGTATACCGTATGTTCTTCTCTTAATGTCTATAGCGGTTGGATTTTTGTGGGCAGAAGAAGATCCACAATTTGTTGAGTTTCTTCATGTAAGAAAAGATGTAGATCGCGTTTTAAAGAAGCACCAGTTTGTTGTATTTTATGGGTATCATATGCCACTGGAAGACCGCAAAGAAACCATTTTACCAAATGGTGAAAAAGAACATTCTGCTGTTTGGCACAAAATTATGCGTGTCTCGAATATGCTTGATGAATACGCTGGACGCGAGCTTTACGAGGACCGGGTCTTTTTTGTTGCATCAAATTTTGACCGTGGAGATATGGCAAGCTTTAAACGAGATTATAATTTAAAAGGCGACACTATTTTGCTGATTAAAAATGGCAAGATTATGGGGCAAGCTGATCTGAAGACAGGTTTTTCGAAGGCTGATTTTCAAAAACTGCTTGATACAACTCACTTTGAAGACTTTCTTGATTCTGCACGTAAAGCAGATGAAAAGAAAGCAATAAAAGAGGCTGATCAGAAAAAGAAACATCGCTCGTGCCGGTCATGTTTGAACGTAGGTGTCGGTGTTGGGGTTGGGTATTATCCAGGATTTTATGATTCTTGGTTTAGTGGTCCAACGTGTTACACCTGTAGCCCTTATTGGTGGTAATCGATAGTTATTACAAAATAGAGTGGGTGGCCCAAAAACCACCCACTTTTTTTATGGGATCTTGTTCTTATTGATAGACTTTTTGTAGGTATTTTTTTGCTCGTTGGTAGAATAAAACAGAAGATGCTTGGTTGCTCGAGCGAACTAGATACGTTATATGCAAGGAGTTGTATGATCACCATTTCGATTAATAAGGGCCCTGCTTATGAAGTTGGGGCAGAAGGGTATGTCCTGTTTTGTCCTGCGGATACGGCATTATCCTTGGAGCAACAGGCAGTTGCAAAAAAATTACTTCCCGTTCCGTTAGAACATGAACTTAAGCGCATGCATTTTACGGGTGCGGTTGACTCGTGTGTTGAATTTCTCGGTGTTCGCAATGGCGAGGCGTGCCGTCTTCTTTGTGTTGGCGTGGGAGCGCTTTCGGGAAAATCGTACGTTCGGATTGAGCAGTTGCGACGTGCCGTTGGGCGGGTTATACGGGTTGCCGAACGTCTAAAAATAACAAAATTGGTTTTTGATTTGCTCCATCCAGATCTTTTTGGAATAGAGCCTTTTGTGTATGCCAAAGAGATTGTTATTGCCGTTGAAATGGCAACGTATCAATTTAATCAGTTTATTACCGATGAAAAAAGGCATGTTGCTGAAGATTATACGCTCTTTTTAATTGCACCAGAGTCATTGCATGAGATGCTCGAAGCGGGCATTGAGCAGGGCGTTCGCATAGGTCATTCGGTTAATCAGGCGCGTCATTGGTGTGATCTTCCTGCTGCGTATTTGACTCCAGCGGGACTTGCAGAACGAGCTGAAGCGCTTGCTCATGCCTATGACACATTGTCGTGTACGGTTTTTAAGAAACAAGAAATTCTTGAAATGGGGATGGGTGGCCTTATTGCTGTTGCGCAAGGGTCTGAACAAGAGCCACGATTTGTGGTAATGGAATATCATTCTGGTGACAAAAATGCGCCGACGATTGGTTTAGTTGGTAAGGGAATTACATTTGATTCAGGAGGCTTGAGCATTAAGCCGGCAGCAAGAATGGACGAGATGAAAGATGATATGGCTGGTGCTGCTGCGGTAATTGCCACGATGCAGGCCATTGCTCATTTAAAGCCTCATATCAACGTCATTGCTGCAACTCCAATTGCAGAGAATCTTCCAAGTGGATCTGCTATAAAGCCCGGCGATATCGTGTATCACTACAATGGCAAAACATCAGAGATTAAAAATACAGATGCCGAAGGTCGATTGATTTTGGCTGATGCGCTTTCGTACGTTGCCAAGCATTACAAACTTGATGCGCTCGTTGATATTGCAACGTTAACAGGTTCATGCTCAGCGGCGCTTGGTCCCTTCTATGCGGGCGTTGTTGGTAAGAGCGAATCACTTATTAACCAATTGATTGACGCCGGAAAACAGTCAGGCGATCGGCTCTGGCCGCTTCCCTTTTCTGACGATTATCGGATGGCGATTCGTTCTGAAGTTGCCGACGTTTGCAATATTGGAAAAGATCAGTATCGTGCGGGGGCGATTACGGCTGGATTCTTTTTAGAACATTTTGCATCGGGCATGCCTTGGGCACACCTTGATATAGCAGGAACCTCTTTTGAGGTGCCCGATAGAAGCTATTATCGTGGTGGTTCAACTGGGTTTGGAGTTCGCTTGTTTGTTGAGTTTCTGCTTACATGGAAACCGCTTGTTGATTAATAGTTGCTGTAAAAAATAGGTAAAGGGAGTTGTGTGGCAACACACACTCTCTTTTTTTTGGTGTTTTGTATGTATATAAAAAAAATAGTTTTTGTACTAGTAGTGCTCTGCGGAATGAAATCGACTTTTGCATCAGAAGATAGTGAGACCGAAACGTTTTTGCAAAAAAGAAATAGAGTTTCTCACGAGAGGGTGCGGCTGGGCGCCAAGTATTTTGGTGCAACCTGTACGGGATTTAATGTGGTGAGTAGAACATATCTTTTGAGCGATGTGCTTTTAGGGCGGCCACGTTATTTGAATAATGCTTCACGGACATGGAGGGGATGGAGGTGCGCACGGAATTTTGACTTGCAATGGATGGGCGTTCCGGGGACAATGCCGGTTGATTTTTCTATTGGCAGAATGCATTCATCTTTTTCATCGTGCCTCTTAGATGTACTGACTCGCATTGGCGTAGGCTATCCAGTAATGGCTGCCATGCTTTTGGGCCATGAGTGTGGCCATTCACTGACGCGTTATCTACTAACGGGGGTTGGATCTACTATTTATGTGGGGGCTTCGTGGCGAGATGCACTTGGTCTTAAGGGAGAAGGCGCTTCGATATCAAAACCATTATTAAGTCTTTTTTGTGGCAGGTTGGTCTTTCGCGGTTGTTGTTTTAATAGTGGAGTTTCGTGCCCTGACCGCGAAACCGAGCGTGATTATCCAACGATTAAGGGTCTCGCAATTTCTATGGCGGGAGGTATTGCAGGAATAGCAACGGTGGAGTCTTTAAAAGTAATTTCGTATCTTTTCTGGCGCAGGCATAAAGAGCCGGTGTCGGAAAGAAAAGTTGAGAAGGGTGAATACAAGCCTACAGAGAAATTAACCATAAAAAAACTGGTACAAGAGTGTTGTTCTTTGGATAGTGGCATCGTGTATAATCTCTTTAATATGCTTTACCCCGTTTATGGACTTGATGCGTATTATTTGTGGTGGTTTATTGCTTATCACACTCAAGCCAAAGAAAAAACAGAGGCGGATCTCAAAATAAAGGAAACCCTCGGTGCAGAAGTGCCGGGCAATCAAATCTTGCTGAAGTAAAAAAAGAGGCCCCCTTTTTACGGGGGGCCTGCAGCTTAAGCTTATTTGTTGAAGAACATGTAGTAAACGATTAAGCAAAATACAACAACAGCGATTGCAATCATAATGTAGGTGTTCATATTCATTGCCATGGTGAGAAACTCCTTTTGATAAAAGTGATACTAACGTGGGTTATAATAAAAAGTAACGGGTAGTGTTACTTGCATTTGCAGCGCATAAAATAAAATAGTAAAAAAACGAGAACAACCGCAAGTGCTCCAAGTGCGATAAAAAGAGATATATTCATGTGTCATGAATCCCTATTTTTTGTGTGTGATGAGGCGGTTGTTGACGAAAGTTCTTCAATAAACGAGTGCATTGATTGTGCGGATTGGGCGAGTGTTTTTGTCTCATTAGGTGAGAGGGTGATAGGGAGCATACGTTCAATTCCCTCTTTTCCAAGAACAGCGGGCATGCTTAAACAGAGGTTATATTCTGGTTGGTAACATGAAACGGGCAGTACGCGTTTTTCATCGAATATAATTGCTTGGCACATGTCGGCGACGCAGGCTGCAACGCCAAAAAAAGTTGCACATTTTTTTTCGATAATGGCATAGACCTCGTTTTTTGCCTTAAGTGCTATGGCATTTCGTTGCTCTGTGTTGAGCATGTTTGTTGAAAGAGGTGTACCCCCCACGAGGGTCTGTGACCAGGCAACGCATTGCGCATCGCCATGCTCTCCAATGACGAATGCGTCAATAGATTCAGGAGCAATAGCGAGTATTTCACCGGTGTACCGGCGAAGCCTTTGGGTATCAAGCCAAGTTCCCGAGCCAAAAATATGATTTTTAGCTTTTTGGGTGGCACGCTGTGCGAAGGTGGTCATAATATCGACAGGATTAGTGACTAGAATGATAATGGTGTGGGGGGGGATGGGCTCAAGGTTTTTTATTATCTGTTCAACAATAGGTCTATTCTTTTGTGCAAGATTAAGGCGCGTCTCTTTTGCGTTTGATTGAGCAAAACCGGCGCAAATAATAATGATATCAGCAGTACGTGCTTCTGAATAACTTGCTTGACGAATGTGTGCAGCAGGAAGAAACGCAAGCGCATCGGCAAGATCTCGTACTTCTCCCTCGCATCGCTCCTCGTTGACATCAACGAGCAAAAGATTGGCGACAAGATTTTTGAGTAAAAGCGTGTAAGCAGTTGTTGCTCCAACACGGCCTATACCAATGATAGCAATTGTATTGTTCAACCTGCCTGCTCCTCCTTTTTGTACAACAGCAATGAGCTTTTGTACTTCCCTGGTTTTCAAGGTAGCTTTCGTACGCTCCGGGTATAATACTGATTTTTTAGCATGTTGACAAATCGTTGTCAATAAATGATGCGAAGTCTTTATGATGAGTTATTAGATTTGCTTTTGTATCTGTCTTTGAAGCGCATTGTTTTCGAGTGCGCAGTTAATAATGAGGCCGACCATAAAAAGGCTGCAAATTAACGAAGAGCTACCAAAGCTTACAAAGGGCAGGCCAATTCCTTTGGTTGGGGCGAGTCCTGAGGCTACAAAAATATTAATGATTGCTTGAAGGCTGATGAGAAAAACAAAACCGAGTGTTACCAGTGTTGCAAAATCGTCAGTAAATTGACGTGCGAGTTTTACCCCGGTAATCAGGAGAAGAATATAGGCGAGAATAAGGAGTGTGACTCCTACAAAACCGGTCTCTTCAGCAATAACAGAAAAAATAAAATCAGTGTGCTGCATGGGGAGGTAAAAAAATTTTTGTTTTGAATGGGTGAGCCCGAGTCCAAAAGTACCGCCGGATCCTATAGCGACGAGTGATTGAATAATTTGAAACCCAGCGCCTTGAGGGTCGCTCCATGGGTTAAGGAAAATGAGAATGCGGCGCATTCGATATGCTTTGAAATAGACAAGAATCGTAGCGCCAAAAAGTCCGATCAAAGCGGTAATAGAGAGTTGTTTAAGATTCCCCTGGGCTACGAAAAAGAGGGCGAGCGCTGTTGTTCCTATGGTTACTGCTTGACCAAAATCTGGCTGTTTTAAAAGTACAAGAATTACGATACCGACGATGCTTAAAAATGGAATAAAGCCGTGGAGCAGTGATCGAAGATTAAACTGCTTTTTTTCGATATAGCGCGCAAGATACATAATGGTGCACATTTTTAAAAGTTCGCTTGGCTGGAGCATAATGCCACCAAATGAAAGCCAGCGTCGTGAACCATTGAGCATGATCCCAATTCCGGGAAGAAGGGTTGCGTAGGTGAGCGCAAGACTGACCAGAAAAAAAAGAGGGGCGAATTTTTTGATGGCGGGAAGTGGTAAGAGTATCATGCAAAACAGTCCAATAAGACCAAGCACTAATCCAAAAAGCTGTTTTTTAATAAAATAGGCAGCATTGCCGCAACTTTCGAGTGCGTATACTGAGCTTGCTGAATAGATAAACACCATTCCTACCATAATAAGGATAGCAACGAGGGTAAGGAAGGTGGTCAATAATCGTTTTGTGTCTTCCATAGTCTGCACCGTAATAAAATGCAGCGTGAGTTGTCAATGTTTTAGAGACTTCTCTTTTTTGAGTTGCTGAACAAGCTCAACAAATCGGTCACCCCGTTCTTCATAATTTTTAAAGAGATCGAAACTTGCGCCACCAGGGGAGAGTAAGACCGCATCTCCAGCTCGGGCTGTATGATGAGCTGCGGAAACTGCTTCTTCAAGCGTTTGGCATATTTTTGTTTTTATTCTGAGTTCTTCAGCAGCTTTTGCAAGCGCGTGAGCTTCTTTACCAAAGCAGATGAGGAGCGAAAGGGACTCTAATTCTTTAAGATAAAGCGTTCGATCAACCCCTTTGCTGACGCCACCAAGAAGGAGAATCAGTGGGCGTGGTGCAAGTGCTTTTGTTGCAGTGATCGTTGCTTGCATAATGGTTGATTTTGAGTCGTTAAAATAAGCGACTCCGTCAATGGTTGCGACCGGTTCAAGCCGATTGTGGGGGAGCGAAAGCTCTATTGATGAAAGAAGTGGTTCGATTTTAATACTAAGCAAGTGAAGTGCTGCTGCAAGAACAAGCCAATTTTCTTTAAATGAAAGCGTAGGAATCTTTTGTGCGGCCAAGAGCTGCTTCTTTATTTTCCCCGTGTGATCCGTTTCAATACAGGATCCATTTTCGTCAAACGTAAAAATTGTATCATCGGGTTGAATTGCCGGGTTCTGCTTTTCCTTGAGTTGAGTAGTGGAAAACCAGGCGATGGGGCGGTGCGCGAGCCGTTTGTCAGCACGGATACGTGGAGCAAGCGCAAGTGGTATGAGCGCTTGCTGCCCCTCGTTTTGATGAAAAATAAGCTGTAGTTTAGCCTCAAGATACGCTTCAATCGTTTTATGCCGGTCGAGATGATTAGGATAAAGGTTGGTGATGATGGCAAGATCGGGCGCTACGAGATGTGCGTGTTCAAGTTGAAAGCTCGAGAGTTCAAGTACAGCAAAATCAGTCGTAGCTTGCTGGGAGACGAGATCGAGCATGCCGATGCCAATATTGCCGCCAGTGGCTACTTTTTTCCCTGCTGTGGCAAGGAGTGTTGAGAGGAGGTGCGTGGTGGATGTTTTACCTAAGGTCCCGGTGATGGCGATGAGAGGTTTGTGCCATGCTGTTGCAAAGAGGTCTATTTCGGGGAAAATTTTTTCAGGACAGGGGAGAGTTGCAAGGTCTATTCCGGGGCTTGGGATTACATAATCAATGGCATCAAAAAAGAGTGAGCGCTCTTCGGGGTCTTTAAAAAAAATCAGAGAAGTCGAGGGTGCAAATATTTTTTGTACGATGTCTTCGTTTTTCTGGTCGAGTAGTGCGAGCTTTTTATCAGGGGGAAGTATCGAAAGAAGATATGATGCAATTGCTTTGCCTGAGACACCAAGTCCCCAGACACCGATACGTTTTTTTATGATATCCATTGTCTCTTATCTCCGGACAGTAGTATCTTGTGTTCAACAGTAGTAAGTGTAGCGTATTTTGGTGAGAAAAGCAGTTTAAAAAAGATTGAAGAAAGTGATGTGGCAATGAAGTTAAAATCATATTCGGTTGTGTTATTTGTGCTTGTGATTGCAGGGAGCATGAGCCTGCAGAGTGTTGAAAAAACGAAGATAAAAAAGTTTTCAAAAAAAGAACCGGTGTCCAGTTTAAAGCCGCGTGCGCTTGTTAATGTTGGCAATACTTGTTACTTAAATTCACTTGTACAAAATCTCTACAATATGCCCGGGTTGGTCAACGTTTTTAGTCAAACTAATTTTCGTACAATAGCGGAGACGCGTGAACAGACAATTGCGGAGGGATGGAAAAAAGATCTGCCCAAACAAAAGTCGCTTGCAAATGCGATGCAAGCTGTTTTTATTGATTTAAAAAAAGGTGCTACAGGTGACACCACACCAGCATTGACGGGTCTTTTGAATGCTTTTGTGGGGATGGGGGTGACGACGGCAGGGGCGCAAGAAGATGTAGCAGAACCATTTTCCCTTGGATTTTTTAATAATTTTGTTACAGAAGATATTTTTAATAAGCTTTTTCAGTTTACGACTCAGACCCAGTATCGTGGGCCAAAGTCAAAAGAGCAGCTCACTAAAGAATATGCATCAACATGGATGTTTGCAACGTCTTTAGAGCGAATTTTGTCAGTACCGTATTCTCCAGAGCTTGGTGAGGCACTCTATTTTTATCGTGATGAAGAGGGAAATAGTATTACGAAAGCTCAAAAAGAAGATCGTGAGAAAAAAAAACAAGGGTATGTACAACAGGGATTTACGTCGCTACCGCTTGTTTTGGCGGTGCAATTAAAACGAGCTGTCTGGGACCCTGATTTAAAGAAGGTGAAGAAAATAAGTGAGCCTTGTATTGTGCCAGACAAGCTTACTTTGCAGACGCTCAAAAATGATGACAAAGCTGACTATCAGCTTATTGGGGCAGCCGTGCAGCTTGGCGGTGAGGCGGGTAGTGGTCACTATGTTGCCTATGTTTTGAACCAGTGGGCATTGGGAACAAAACAGGCGCCGCAATGGTTTTATTGTAGTGATGAGTATATCGAGGTTAAGTCGAAAAAAGAGGCGCTTGCAGAAATACAATCTGGGGTGCTTTTTTTCTACAAGCGTCTTTTTTTCGACAAGGGTACTGACAAATCATGGCAAGACATAGAAAAGATTTTAAAAACCGGTACTACTTCTACACTAAAGCTTCCTGAGCCTTTAAAAACAGTAATGCCTCCGGAGATTGTTCGGTCCGAATGTGAAAAGATTTTTGTTCAATATGGTGATGTGAAACTCTATTATCTCGATGCGTTGATGCAGAGTATGAGTAATCTGCCTGATTGGAAGAAAAGTGGAGTTGGGCTGTCTTGCGAAAAATTACCACAAACTGCTCGCCCAAGTCTGGGAAAAATAACAGAATTTTTGCCTATATTTTTGCGCACGTTTGGCGGTGAAGAGCTTTCAAAAGTAGCGGAAGCAGCGGCGGAGAGTAAGTTTTCTTTTACGGTTGATAACTACTTTTTATTTCTGAAGAATTGGACAGATCCACAGACAATAATGGAGGCTTTGGGTGATTATTTTTCTGATAAAAAGGTGGCGGAAAAATTACCGCGTTGGTTGGTTCTAGTGTTAGAACGTTTTGGCAGATTTTCTGTAGAAGTTTCGAAAAATGTTTTTAAAGAAAAAATGGTAGTGAATACTCGTACCGTTGACCCTACGGAACATATTACGCTGTCTCCTTTTGTGACGGACGAACTAAAAAAGAATCTGCCGCAAGAAGGAGCCTGGTATACCCTTCGTGGAGCCGTTGTGTACGAATCGCACAAAGGATTTTATTCGTATATTTTTATTCCGGGGCAAGCGATTGATAGTCCAACGATCTGCTATGAGTTGACGAGCAGCGTTCGGCAGGTCTCTGAGGGTGAAGCTTATTCAGTGACAAAGCGTGCAGGAATTTTTTATTTTTATCAACATGAGGGCTCAGAAACGGAAGGGCTTTTCACTGATTTTGTACGTGGCCTTTCGAGGATTTTTTAGAAAAAAGGGTATAGTATGAAAGCGAAAAAAATTCTTTTTTTGTTTGTGTTTGCGTTTGGTTTGGCAAAAGGGAGTGTTTCGTCGTTGCCGCCTGCACTCCATAATCTCGCGCTTACCTGTTACATTAATGCACTGCTTCAAAATCTCTATAATATTCCTGAATTTGTTGAGCAGGTGCAGACCGATACCTCTGAGTGGGGGCGTGCGCTCAAACTACTTTTTGATGACTTTAAAGGAAGTCAGATTCCGGCGCTCGAGGCTGTTTTTAAGAAAGTGGGACTGGAAACGGGAACACTTGCTGAACGGTATCAGAGCCTTGTGAATATACTTAAAAAAGATATATTTACGGGCGATCTTAGTAAACGCGCGATCTGGAGCGATAGGATAAAAAAACTTGCAACCCTAGACCCGATCGACTTTGCAACGTACGAGACGCTTGATAAAGAGGTCGGGTATTTTTTGTGCAATGCATTTAAAATTTATTTGACGTATACACTCCCTGAAAAAGAAGGTGGTGGTAAGGCAACGCGGCTTATTGAAAGAAATATAACGTCTTTTACGGACGCTGAGTTTGATCAGATTACTGTGCCCAAGACGAGAAAAACTGCCGAGGCGCTTAAGGAATTCTTCCCCAAGGCGGTAAAAGCAGGAGCACATGATGAGGCGCTTGATACGTTTGTTTCGACGTTAGAGCTTGAGAGAATGGCGGGAGATTCGAGTGAACTGTTTCAGGCAATGGCGCTTGATGAGTTAGGCAGCCTTTTCCAGTTTCAGCTAGAAAAAGAGTATTGGTGTCATAAGGGATCAGTTTCAGCTCCACAATTTTATTTTGTATCGAAAAAAACAGAGTTAGCAGTTTCACTTTTTGTGTCACCAGACAAAACAAAAAAAGAAATCTTGCTTACCGAATTGTTGGCGCAGCAGTTTGGAGTTTTTACCACAATGCAGGAATTCAAGACCTATCTCGATGTTCCAGCGCTCTTAAAAGACACCAAAAAACAATACGTTATTGAATCTATTACGGAAAATCGTGACCAACGGATGCAATCTTTAAACGACGAGATTAAGAGGCTGGAGTTATTAGAAAAAACGAAAAGTATCAATACTATTCCGTGCAAAGAAAAAACAATGCTTGATAGTATGCCGCAGGTTCTCGTGTTTACGCCAACAAGAAAGACTGAGGGGTATTTTTATACGAGGGAGGTTGATGAAAATGAGAAAGCGTGGCGCATCGAGATAAAAATAGAAAACATTGATATTAACAAGATTCCTAATGATCTAAAATATGAAGAAACTGAGCTTTTTGATGGAATTATTACGGTTCCACTCTCCCTTGACCTGAGCCCCTATTTAAGCCTAACTGCCAAAAAAAGCGCTGAAGAAAAAAAGTATGGTTTGCTTGGTGGAGTAGTGTATTCTGGAAAATTTCATTATTATGCAATACTACGCAATTGCCGTGATGGGCTTTGGTATTTGTGTAATGATACTCCGCTGCAGATTAAAACTATTTCTGAAGAAGAAGCACTCAAGAAGCTTTCTGGTAAACAGAAGCCTGGGTTTGCGACGATGTTGTTTTACAGAAAGCAGACTGTTATTGATGAGCTGATTAAAAAGGCAACGCTTACAAAAACAACCGATAAGCTCTTTGCTGACTTTGCGAAAGGCCTTGAGGCGATCTTGTAGCGCGGGTGGGCTTGGAGTAAAAGCAGTCTTTGGGTAGACTGATAAAAAAGAGATGAAGAGAGCATACGAGGGTATGCGCGTCTTTTTTTCTTGCAGATATCAGAGAAAGGTTTTGTTATGGCCGATGAACGGACTACGGGCGGCGAATCAGCTCAAGGTGGTGTTTTTAAAGAGACTCTCAATCTTCCCCGCACTGATTTCCCCCTACGCGCAGACTCAAAAATAAATGATCCATTGATGCTTGCCCGTTGGCAAGAGGAACTCGTTGCTCAGAAGGCAATGCAGTGCAATGAAGCGGGTGAGCCCTTTATTCTTCACGATGGCCCGCCCTATGCAAATGGTCCTATTCACCTTGGCCACGCCTACAATAAAATTTTAAAGGATATTATTACCAAAGCGCGACGCATGATGGGACATCGTGTTCCTGTAGTTCCCGGATGGGACTGCCATGGTCTTCCTATTGAGCACAAAGTTTCGGGGGATAATCCAGGTCTTTCAGGAGCTGCCTTAAAAACTGCCTGTCGCGAGTATGCGGCGCATTGGGTTAATTTTCAACGTGATGAGTTTAAAAAGCTCGGCATCTTAATGGATTGGGACCATCCGTATATTACGATGGACCCACACTACGAAGCATCGATCTTGCGCGCCTTTGCTCAGATGGTGCGGGCTGGTTTTATTGAACGTAAAAATAAAACAGTGCCCTGGTGCGCAACGTGCAAAACAACATTGGCAACAGCCGAGATTGAATATCAAGATCGTACCGATCCATCGCTCTACGTTCTCTTCGAAGTTGAGCAAAAAGATGCTCAGCGTATTTTCCCTGCATCAAAAAATCCGCTTTTTTTAGTCATCTGGACGACAACGCCTTGGACAATCCCTCTTAATCGGGCCGTCTGGCTGAAAAATGGTGCTGCGTACCAGCGTATTACCGTTGAAGGACGGGACATGGTCGTGGCCGAGAGTCTAGCTCCTGCGTTTATTGCCCAGCTCTGTGGACGTGAATCGTGTGCTGCTCAGATGGGCGAAACAGTACCTGCGGAACTATTTGAGAATGTACAGATTCGCCATCCGTTTGATACGACTCGACTGGTCCCGGTCATTCTCGAGCCTTCAGTAAGCCTTGAAGAAGGGACCGCGTGTGTTCACTGTGCGCCGGGGTGTGGCCCGCAAGACTATGAAGTTGCCGTTAAGCATGGGCTTGAAATCTATTCACCGCTTTCTGCTGATGGATGTTATACCAAAGGCATAGTCCCTCAAGATCTTGAAGGACAGACGATTGCTTATGGCCAGGAATGGGTGAAGAAGCAATTAAGAGTGGGTGAAAAGCTTGTTTTTGAAGGCAAAATACAGCATAGCTATCCGCACTGTTGGCGTTGCCGTCAGGGACTTATGTTCCGCGCAACACCCCAGTGGTTTTGTAATTTGAATCATAATAAAGCAAAAGAACAGGCACGTGCGGCGACTGAGCAGATGACCTTTTATCCTGCGCAGAGCCGTAATTTTTTAAAGGCGACGCTCGAAAATCGGTGGGAGTGGTGTCTTTCTCGGCAAAAGACATGGGGTGTTCCTATTCCTGCATTGATTGAAGTGAATGGTACGGATGTTTTTATTGATCCAGCATTTATAGAAAAAGTTGCAGATGCGGTCGCCCAAGAGGGTATTGAGTTCTGGGATCGGGTAACGGTTGAAGATCTTGCAAAACGTGCCTTTTTTAGCCCAGAAGAAGCGAAAAAATATGCTACGGCTTCGTATCGGAAAGAGCGAGATATTCTTGATGTCTGGTTTGATTCAGGCGTAAGCCATGCAGCAGTTTTGATGACACGTCCGGAGCTTGCCTATCCTGCAGATCTCTATCTTGAAGGGTTGGATCAACATCGAGGGTGGTTTCAGTCTTCCTTGTTGACGGGCATCATGTTGAATCAAAAAGCTCCTATGAAAGCAATTATGACGCATGGTTTTACGGTTGATGAGAGGGGCCGTAAGATGTCAAAATCATTGGGAAATGTGGTTGCTCCGGGGCAGGTAGTTGATATGGTGGGGACTGATGGATTACGTCTTTGGGTTGCCAGTATTGGAATCGATGGTGATGCCGTTTATTCTGATCGGTTAATCCAAAATGTGGGGCAGGTCTATCGTAAAATTCGTAACACCTGTCGCTTCTTGCTTCAAAATCTTTACGATTTTGACCATTCAAAAGACGCTGTTGCGCTCGAAAAATTAGAACCATTAGATCGGTACGCGCTTCATCAGATTGTGCTTTTACAAAAACGGGTAATCCAGGCATATGAGCAGGGCTCGGTAACGACCGTATATCAGCTCTTAAATGAGTATTGTGCGACGGAGGTGAGCGCTTTTTATGGGGATGTCGTCAAAGATCGGCTCTACTGTGAAAAGAAAACGGGCCATGTTCGGCGGTCTGTGCAAACAGCATTCTGGCATATACTTGATACACTAACGCGGCTTATGGCTCCTATTATGTCCTTTGCGGCAGAACAGGTAGCTGATTTCTATCAAGGGGCTCCGGGGACGCACCCTTCAATTCATCTACAGCGTTTTGCAGATTTGAGTGCGCTTGAACATCTTTTTGATGCGGTTGATCTTCGCGCTTACGATGCAGAGTGGCAGCTTTTAAAAGAGATGCGCTCTGCGGTGTTAAAAGGCATCGAAGAACAACGGGCGCAAGGGGTGGTTAAGCATCCACTCGAAGCATCGGTTACGCTTTCTTACGGGGCGCTTAGTTCGCTTACTGTTGTCGGCGATCTTGCATCGTTGCTTCCGCTTCTATTGATTGTTTCTGACGTTACGGTGGTTGATAAAGATACACCAGGGTTACAGGAGACAGCTGTGAAAGGGCTTTTGATTAAAGTAGAGCGTGCGCATGGGACGAAGTGCCCACGGTGCTGGCAGTTTGATACACAGGCTGCGGCGTCGGGGTTGTGCCGTCGGTGTGTACGTGTTTTAGAATAAAACAGACAAAAAAAGGGGCGCCTTGAATCTCAAGGCGCCCCTTTTTTTGTCTAAGATTTCTTCTGCGTCTTCTTGGTCTTTTCTTCTTCTTTGCTTTCAAGACCAGAGTTTACAAAAAGTTCATCGATTTTATCGACATTGCTGCCGATCATTTTGATGTCTCTTTCAAGCTTTGCCTGCTGCTTTCTAATCGGAAGGGCACGCTCTTTTTCGGTGAATAAGTGTTTTTTGTTAATAGAGCCTGGGGCGATAAAGGCCTCTCCAAATTCTTCAAAGATGGATCCTGGCGTTTCACGTGCCATTTCTTCAAGTGACTCTGCTTCTTTGAAGTCTTGTTTTTTATTTTCTGATACTGCTGTAAGTGCATTTTTGAATGACGACCAGGCTCCAAATTCTTGAGGTGTGCGCTTTTGGGTACTTAAGAGCGTCATTTTTGAAACGAGTTTTTGTAGATCTTGGTTAAGTGTGTTCCAACCACTGTCGCGGATAAAGTCGTTGAATTTTTCGGTCAGGGCTTTCTCGATTTTGACGTCGATTTTCTCAAGATCTTTTACTTTTTTAGGTTCGGCTTCAAGCGCAGCTCGTAGAGTTTGGGTAGATGCTTTTTTGAGCGATACGCGCATTGTAGACAGATTATTTTCAAGACCTCGAATCATTTCTTCAATTGAGCGTGGATCAATTTTTTGTGCTTCCGCACTCATATTTGAAGGTGGTGGTGTGGTTGTTGAAGCGGCGGGCTCTTTTTTCTCGCTTGGTTTCGCTTGCCCTTCGCTGCCAGATTTTCCTCCGTAAGGATCATACCCCTGCATACCTGGGTAGTAGCGGCCTGGTCCGTAATCAGGATAATAGCCGCTGCCACTGTAGCCATCGGAGGAACTGCCATGATACGAAAGGCTTGGTTCAAGTTGTCCGCCTTGGCTTGATTTCGTTGAGGCTTTACGGGCACGTTTCTCTTGTTCCTTGATCTGTTTTTTTTCTGAGTCTTCCATAGCCTTGCGCTGTGCGAGTTCTTTTGGAGCTATTTTTGAAAGCAATTCTTCAAAGTTGGGGAGGAGTTGGTTTTTGAACACCGAAGAATCGAGTGCGAGTTTGATGCTATTGAGTGCGACTTTGTTCATGCCCATAATTTCGTTAAATTCTGCTGTTTTTGCGTCGAGACCGCGGTCGAGTTGCGCGCGTGATGCTTTGTCTTTAAGCTGTGTGTAGGCTTCTTCGATGGCATTGAGAGCGAATTTGTTAAGTTTCATTGCGCGCTTAATATCTTCTTCGATGACCTTGTCGTTTGTAAGTTCTTTTTTAAGAGTAGTAGGGTTAAGTTTTTTCTTTAATTTTTTATAAGCGGCCGTAACCTCTTTATCGGTGCTCTTTGGACTGATGCCGAGTACTTTGTAGGGAGATTCTATTTCAGTGATCTCAGGGACCGTTAGTTTTTCTTCTTCACTGGCGAATGCGGTCAGGAGTTCTTTGAGGTGTTTGATGATGATGCCATCTTTAAAGTCAAAGAGCGCTTCAAGGCGTTCGGGTGTATTGATGAGGTAGAGATCGTAAATAAAATCACGAAGAACTTGGCGCCATGCGCGGAGTTCTGTATCGATAAAGGTTAAACTCGCTCCCTTTTGAGACAAGGATTCAAGATGCTCGATAAGGCTGTTGACGATGAGTTCGGCCTGTTTTCTATCGGCGCTCGTTACTTTAGTAATTTTAGAAGCTTTTTGTTCTTCGGGGAGAGACGCTTTTTTGGGGCCTGGTTCTTCTGAGGGCTCTCCGCCTTCTTCATGTTCGGCAGGTCCTTCGTCAGGCTCAAGTCCTTCTTCTTGCGTTGGCGTGGCAATTGCTTCTGCGGGCTGTTGTTCTACTTTGCTCATATATTCTTTTGCTTCTTCGCGTGCTTGCATAAGCTCTTTAGGGTCGATATTCATGGCCTTGCTGAGTTCTTTAATATCGTTATCACTCATGCTTGCGGTGAGTTGTTGGGAAGCCACTTCTATGGCTTTTAAAAGATCTTTATCTTCTTGTTTATCGCTTTTACTAAGGCCTTCCATCCATTCTGCTGCTGCTTGCATTTCAGCTTCAGTTGGCATTTGGCCGGGGCCTCCGGGTGCACCATCGGGCATGCCGCCTTGTGGAAATGGCATTTGGCCGGGAGCCATTTGAGGCATTGCACCGGGCATTGATCCTGGCATGCCGCCAAGTCCGGACATTCCGCCTCCGGGAGGTGGCATAAATGAGCCAGCGCGTGTATTTGTGACAAGTGAAAGGACGAGTAGTATAAGAAGCAAGAGAGAGACGGGGATGGTGAATTGACGGTTCATAGTGCGATTGCTTTCGATGGCCCACCCTTTATGCGGTGTGGGCATTGTTGCAGTTTGAGCTTTTCCTCGTAGAAAGTATAGAAAAGTGGGGGACGAAATTCAAGAGATATTCTGTTGCGTCTGGATACGTGAGATTATTTTTTTTCGATTGAGGGCTTTCTTGATTGAACCCAGGTTTTAAATTTTTTCATGATGGACGTTTGTTTAAGCTCTTTCGAGAGAGTGTTTATCTTAAGCTCTGCTGCGGCTAGTGCTGTCTTGATTTTTTCTCTTGCGAGCATTGCTTCGACCGCCTCAATACGCTCACGGAGTGAGTGTGGGGCTGGGAAGTACTGAGTGTAGCGCTCAACAGCTTTGTCCAAAAGAAGATCGATCTCTTTGACGACGATTGCATTCCAGCGCTTGGTATCTGCGTATAACTTTTTAGTGGCAGTATAGATTTGTTCTTGGAGCGCTGTGTCTTCTTGCCCGGTAAGTTTTCCAATTTTTGCAAGAAGAACGGTTTTACACTCTTCTGTTTTTGAGTTTTGAATTTCTTTTCGGAGGTTCTGAGAAAGACAGAGTACTTGTATCTCAGCAGGAGAATACGCTGCCCCTGTTCCTCCAATGACACCCGTTGCGATTAATTCTTGGACAATTGCGCGTTTGGTGTAACAGATCTGATTAATTCTGATTTCGTTAAGCCACTCTTTGTAGGCTTTGAGGTTGAGTGCAGATACTAGTGGCTTTTTGCCAGAGTCAAATGATTCTGCGATTTTGTCGAGTGCTGTGGCTTCAGCCTGTCTACGAACCCATCCGTAATAATTCCCAAGAAGATAGCTGTTGACAAAATTGCCTGCAATGTTTGCTATTTTCGCCCCCCCTCCGAATGAGAGTGCAGTGACACCAAGGTTAATAAAAGCATTGTCGAGAGTGCTGGTTTTTTTAACGAGCTGATTCAAGAGAAAACTAAGACCAAGCTGTGAGGCTAGACCGATCGTACTTCTTCCCATAAGCGGAATAAGATCGCGTTTAATCCATGATTGCGAAAGTCTACTCAAGGCTATGGATTGTAAGACAGAACGAGCGCTTTCATTAACATCAGAGCGCTCATGGGGGAGTATGAAGCTGTTGTATTGAACCTCATACACATCGGGCTCAAAAGAAGCATTCCATCGTGATTGTGTATTGAGAGTCGCTGGGAATTTTGCTCTATAGATGTTAAAAGTTGTCTGCTTATCTTTTCTGAGAAGGCCGGTATACCCTAGAGTTTTTGTGAAATCAGCTACTGTTTTTTTGTTTGCATCTGAGGTGTTTAAGTCTTCCCATCCATACCGTGCCTGGAGATAACTTCCGACACCCTGGAGCGCCAGTATGCAGGCATTGCTTGCATAGGGGTTTTCGTAAATCCAGTGCGCGCCAGACAAGAGGCGATCGGCCCAGGAGCTTGAAAGAGTGGAAAGATTTGAAAAATTTGGTCTAAAGAACGACGAAGCAGAGGGCGAGCTTTTTAACAAAATGCTTGTTGGGGGTCTCAGTGGTTTTGGCGCCGAAAGATTGCCGTTGAGGTGCATAGGCGTTATGCTTTGTGGTACCGCTCCTGCTAAAAAAGCAAAAAGAACTAGTAGATAAGAATTTTTTTTCATCATGATATTAAAGACCCCCAGAATGTCATTATTCCATTATTTTAGAGACAAAAGTCGCGTATTTACCCTTTATCTGTCTCGATTATATTCCCTTTATTCTCTCAGATTTTCTTCATTTTGTCAATTTTCAGCCAAACGCTCGTTCTGGCCCCTTATTTCAGCCTTTTGCTTAGTCATGAGTGTTGCTGCGGTCTGGTTGGCGCCTTTGTTGCTTTGGGGAGGGTTTTTTATTTTTTTGAATGCTGGTGATAAGTGTCTTAAGGCTAAAAGATCTTTTTGGCCAGGGTTTTATTGGTGTGCGGCTTGGTGTGGCGGTGTTTTACTTTTCCCTTTGTATGCACTAGTGGGGATTGTAGGGAATGTCCCGTGTGGGTTTGCGCTCCTTTTGTGTGGCATTGGCATGGCAGGATATGCAGGTTTTTTGGGCGGAGTGATGTTGTGGATGCGCGCGTGGCTCTCTGTAGCTTTAAAGAGGGGCAGTGTTGGGTGCTTGGTGAGTGAGTTTATCATGCTTTTGCTCTTTTTTAGATTTTTTTTATATGATGCTTTACGCGTTTTTGATCTTGGCGAGGGATTTTTCTTTCTTCATCCGCTTGCGCCGCTCATGGAGTCGCCTTTGTGGCGGATGTTAGTTGTGTGGGGTGGCGAGTGGGGTGCGATCTGCTTGCTCCTATTGACTCTCTTCGGTGTGCGGTTTTTGTTTGAGCGGAAACGATATTTTCTTTGTGGATTATCTATTTTTATGTTGGTTGTGCCGGGTAATTGGAGGGCTGTAGCGGAATGTCCCTTTTTTCAAACGCAGGGTGATTTTGTCTGTTTGCCCAGCAGAGCGTTCACGCCGTGTGGCGATTTGCATGCTGCTGATGCTGCAGGATTACTTGCTCGTTCTTTAGAAGCTGTTCCAGGGGCACATTATGGAAAGGTTCAAACAGTTATTTTTCCTGAGTCGGCTTTTCCTATTGAGATTGCGCTGGGAACACCAGCTTTTCAGGCGCTTGAAGGGCTTAGTCTTGGGCGAAGACTTTTGTGCGGTTGTTACTGGCGAAGTAACCAGGGCGTTTCTAACGCAGCGGCCTTCTTTGTTAACGGGTCTTTTAAAGGGGTGTATTGCAAGCAACACGGCGTGCCTTTTGCAGAGAGACTACCGATCTGGTGCACGTGGCCGTTTATGCAAAGGCTTTTATCACCGCTCTTAGGAGGGGATGTTTTTGTGCAGGGGTGTGAACAGGCGCCTGGGTTTGAGTGTGAAGAGATGTGTCTGGTGCCGATGCTCTGTTCCGAGCTTTTTAGTAGGCCGATTGCGCTTGATGCGTCTTCTAGCTGCGTGGTTGTGGCTGGTATGATAAATGATGCCTGGTGGGTGGGTACATCATTTCCTTATCACTTATGGCGTATTGCAGCGTTTCGTGCGCTTGCTGGAGCACGGCCGTTTTTGTATGTTTCTTATACACGTCAAGGTTTTTTTGATGGGCGAGGTGGGTGGTTGAAACTTGTGTTGACATACAACAATTAGGCATGCATCGATCCTCTGTGATTTGCAGCAAAATTTGGTAAACTAAATAAAAATGTATCTGGCGGGATCAAAGGAGCAAGGGATGTCAGAGGCAAAGAAAAAATATATTTCGGTAGGCATTGACGATTTTGGGAAGCTTATTACGGGTGAGTATTATTTTGTTGACAAGAGCCTTCTGATAAAAGAGTTGCTTGATTCTCGCGCAGCTGTAACTCTTGTACCCCGTCCACGTCGATTTGGCAAGACGTTGAATATGTCGATGATCCAGTGCTTTTTCGAAAAAACTGACCAAACTAAATCCCGACGTCCACTTTTTAATGGTCTCAAGATTGAACAGTATTCTGACTGTATGGAACATCAGGGAAAGTATCCAGTTATTTGGCTTACTTTCAAAGATGTAAAAATGGATACATGGGGTCCCTGTTACGAAAAAATCTGTAAGCTTATTGGCGTCGAATTTAGTCGTCATTTTGATAATATAAAATCGGTTCTTAGTGAGTTTGAGCTGCAGCGTGTAGAAGCAATCATATCGGGGACCGCAACTCAGGCCCTTTACGAAGATTCACTCTTGGATCTTTCGATTTATCTTGAGCGTGCTCATAACGCCAAAGTGATAGTTATTATTGACGAATATGATGCGCCCATTCATGCTGCTTACCTCAAGGGTTACTATCAAGAAGTTATTGGTTTTATGCGAGGCTTTTTGGGTGCCGGCCTAAAGGGTAATAATGCCCTTAACTTCAGTATTATGACAGGGATATTGCGTGTAGCTAAAGAAAGTATCTTCAGTGGTATCAACCATCTTGAAGTACGTACTTTGTTGCAGCAAGATTATTCTGACAAGTTTGGTTTTTTGGAGTCTGAAGTAATAGCGATGCTCGATTTTTTTGGGCTTGATAATAAGCTTGATGACGTGCGACGCTGGTATGATGGCTATCAGAGTGGGAAACATAAAGTTTACAATCCATGGTCGATTATTAATCTGGTTAAAAACCGAGGTGAATATCAGGCTTACTGGGTCAATACGAGCGATAATGCCCTTATTAAAGATCTGCTCAAGCGGTGTACGCCCGAAATGAAAGAAGATCTTGAGGTGCTTATCACCGGGGGCAAGGTAACAAAGCCTATCCAAGAAAATATTATTATGCTCGATATTGAAAAGAATGACGAAGTCCTCTGGAATTTTCTCGTCTTTTCGGGGTATCTGACTTTTGAGAACTACCGACTAGTCGTGGATACAAACTATGCAGAGCTTTTAATTCCCAATGTTGAAGTGGGAACAACCTACAAGACATCGTTTAGGGCGTGGTTTGCTGAAGGCTCTGGCATGAGGAATTATACGAGAATGATCGACAGTCTTGTTGCGGGTGAGATGGAACCATTTCAAGACCATTTTATGAAGTTTACTCGAGAGACTTTGAGCACCTTTGATATTCGCGGTGATGAGCCGGAGCGTTTTTATCATGCGCTTGTGTTGGGTATGTTTGGGTCGCTCATGCAAACGCATGATATTAGATCAAACCGGGAAAGTGGCTATGGGCGATATGATGTTATGCTTATTCCAAAAGATCGATCAAAACCGGGGATTATTATTGAGTTTAAAAAAGCACGTCCCAAAGAGTCATTAAAAACAGCGAGTCAAAATGCCCTCAAGCAGGTTGAAGAGCGGCAGTATGAGACAGAGTTGCGAGCTTTGGGTTTAAAAAAGATTTTGAAATTGGGGATCTCTTTTAAGGGTAAAGAGAGTCTGGTATTGGTGGGATAATGGTAAAGGCTTGGTTGATACGTGGCTTTTGACTCTTGATGGGACATCCCTGGGCACATTCTTGTAAATGACATTTGAGGTTTGGGTTTTCTGCAGTCGGTTATGTCTGTCTGTTGGACGGTCGAAGATAGTGTTGATTCGTCTGAGTATTTGGCGCTCGCCGATGTTTTGAGACAGGACTTATGTCATAAGATAAAAATCCTTGGTTGAATTTTTAGTTTCTACACACATCTTTTTGCGCTATACTGAGCCCTTGAACAGAGGGAAATTTCGATTGATAAGGAAATTGTGTATGAAAGTTTTTCTTTTAAAAGATGTTGTTAATGTTGGCATGGCTGGTGAAATTATTAAAGTAGCTGACGGGTTTGCTGCAAACTTTCTTTTGCCGCGTAAGCTTGGGATAGAAGTAACTGCTTCTAATGCAAAAGAATTTGAAAACCGCTTGCAAAAGATTGAGGCGCACAAAGAAGTTGTTCAGTCAAAAACATCGATGCTTGCTGAGCGTATCAAGTCACTTCAGTTGGTTCTTGCCTACAAGATGCATGATGATGGGAAACTCTATGGTGCAGTAAATCCGCAAGATGTTGTGGATGCGCTTGCAGAAAAGGGTGTTTCTGTTTCGAAGAGTCAGATTATTGTTGATAAGTCTATTAAATCCAAGGGGCTTCACTCGATAACGGTTAAGCTTTCAACTTCGTTACAGCCTGCCGTTTCAGTTAAAATCGTTCCGGAGAAAGCATAATACGTGATGCATCAACAGCAACGACAGCGTCGGCAAGAAGGCGATGCACAACAGCGGCGCGCGGTTGCCGTCGAGCAGGTGCTTGGCAAGAATTTGCCAGCAACGATTGAGGCAGAGCGTGCTATTTTAGGGGCTCTCATTTTAAATGATGACAACTTTGCCGTTGTGTCTGAAGTCCTTGTTGCTGACGATTTTTATTCACATGCACATCGCATTATTTTTTCGACGATTGCGCTTTTACTTGAGCAGCGACGACGTGTTGATTTGATTACGTTGCAGGATGAACTCACCAAGCGTGGCGAGCTTGAGGCGGTTGGCGGGGTAGTTTATCTTGTTTCGTTACAAGAAGACATAGCGGCGATCGGTCTTGTTGAGCAACATGCGCGTCTGGTGAAAGAAAAGTCTGTTTTGCGAGAGCTTATCAGTTCTGCAACGTCTATTATCACGCGTTGTTATGCGCAGGATGACCGTGAGATTGAAGCGGTTTTGGATGAGGCGGAACAGACGATTTTTTCAATTGCCAATAAGCGGACGCGTGCGAATTTTCAGCAGCTTGATATCTGGTTGCGGCGTACGTTGCAGCAGGTTTCTGAGACGAAGAGTCAGCGTAGTGGGGTGACGGGAGTTCCTTCGGGGTACTCTAAGTTGGATGAGTTGACGAGTGGTCTTCAGAAGGGTGATTTTATCGTTTTGGCGGCGAGACCTTCGGTTGGCAAGACGGCGCTTGCGCTTCGTATTGCGCAGAACGCTTCTCAGGCGGGTGCGGCAGTTGGCTTTTTTTCACTTGAAATGAGTGCAGAGCAGTTGACGCTGCGTCTTTTGTCGAGTGAATCGCGTATCCGTCATCATGTTATTCGGAATGCAACACTCTCTTCTGATGAATGGATTGATTTGACTCATGCGGCGACGCGGCTTGCAGAGGCCCGATTTTTTATAGACGATACGCCGTCACAGACTATTATGGATGTGCGTACGAAGGCGAGAAAGTTGCGGCTTGAGCAAAAAGTGCAGCTTATTGTAATTGATTATTTGCAGCTTTTGACGAGCTCGGGATGGCATGAGAATCGACATCAAGAAGTTTCGACTATTTCTCGTGCGCTTAAGGCCTTGGCGAAGGAGCTTGGAATCCCGATTATTGCGCTTTCGCAGCTTTCGCGTGCGGTGGATAGCCGTGTCGACAAGCGGCCGATGCTTTCTGATTTGCGTGAGTCTGGTGCTATTGAGCAAGATGCCGATCTTATCATGTTTCTTTATCGGGATGTTTTATATAATCCTGATACGGCTGACCCCAATCTTGCTGAGCTTATTATTGGTAAGCAGCGCAATGGTCCGACGGGAACGGTCTATCTTAATTTTATTCGAGAACTTACTACTTTTGAGGATGCGCCAGATCGTGAGTAATGAAGCGCGGGTGATATTGGGGGTTGATCCGGGGTTTGTTTCGGCGGGATTTGGGGTAATACGGCTTTTTGAAAAGCGGGCAGAACTTTTGGAGAGTGGTGTTTTAGCACAATCTTCTCAAACGACTATCCCAGCTCGTATTGAGCGATTTCATGACTTTATGGCTGAAAAAATCACCACATATTCGGTTACTGACTTGGCGCTTGAGACCCCTTTCTTGGGTAAAAATGCACAGAATTTTTTAAAACTGGGATATTTGCGTGGCGTTTTGCTGCTTTTGGGGCAGCGGCAAGGTCTGATAATTCACGAGTTTTCGCCGCGGGAGATCAAGCTTTTAATTACCGGGAGTGGGCGAGCGGAGAAAGAGCAGGTTGCGCGGGTGTTGCTGCGACTCTTCCCTTCTCTTATGATGCCGCGTAAGCTTGATGCGACCGATGCGGTAGCCGTTGCGCTTTGTGGGCTCTGGCAATTGCAGCAGAAGTTTTCACTTGCTGCTCGATAGAGTCTGATAATTCGTAAGTCTTTTCTGATTTTGTAAGACTATTTTTTAATTCCTCCCCTCCTTTCGCCTTCTTCTCGCCTGGGTGGGTTCTTTTTGTGGGCCTGCTCCGGCATCGTTTCGGCTCATTTCGTGGGGGAAGGTTTGTGATAGAAACATTATTTATTCCAGTATTTATAAGGTTGTTTACCGCTCGACCCATTCGACAAGCTCAGGGTGAGCGGATTTAGGCTGCGTCGGATGCGGCGGCAGGGTGTGTGTAGGCTACGTCGAACACGGCGGGATGAGTGGTGGGGGTATTTGAAGTAGCGGCGGGTGGGCAAACTCAAAAATTGGGCATAAAAAAACCACCGCATTGATAGAACATCAATACGGTGGAAAAAGGAGAGTAGTAATGAAGCCTTGTTAAACCGTGTGGAGATTTTTAAATAAGCAAATCAACTCACATGAGATAATTATCTCTTAATTATAGGAAAAGTCAAACTTTTTTATAAAAAATCTTTTGTTATTACAAGCTTTTTTTACAACTATTTACAATAAGGCATGCTATTTTGTGAGATTTTGTTGCATGCTTGTATTTATAACATCAGGTGTGTTTTTAGATAAAGTCCTCTGGGTCGAGTAAGTCAGGATTCTTATGCTATTTACAGCTTCTCAGTTAATTCCTATAAACTTGCATTCGGCAGAAAAGTTTTTTTCTTTGAGTTGCCGGAAAAGGCTGCTTCCTGAGGGGGTCGTAAAAATCACCTGGCGTCCTTTTTTACAAAGGAGTTGCACCAAAAGTTCTGTGCGCTCGTCATCAAAATCGGTAACAAAATCATCAATTAATACAATGGCGGGTTTTTGTAGAACGGTAAGTTGGGCAAGTTTTAAAAAATAAATAAGCAGCTTGTGTTGCCCCCGCGATGCAAACCTACGTGCGGATTGCCCGTTCCAGAGTATCTGAATTTCATCAAGATGGGCGCCTTGCAAAGAGCGTCGAGCCGAAATTTCTCGCTCGGGAGAACAGTTTGTTTCATCGCCTTCCTGGTAGCGCAATTCGATGTTGAGACCTTTTGAGGGTAGGTGCTGGTTTACAAGCTTCTGTAGCTCTGCTTCAAGGATCTTGCTATATGCTTTTCGCTCTTCTCTTATAAGGAGCGTCGCTTTTTGAAGCTGTTCGGTCCAGACCTCATACGTTTCAGCATCAAAGCGTCCTTGAGATACGTGCGATAAAAAAGCGTTTCTTTGTCGCAAAATTTTTTTTAAGGTACGCATTTTTTGGATATAGAGTGGATCGGTGAGCAGTATTGCGTGATCAATAAATTGTCGCCGCTCTTCAGGGGAACCCTGTACAAGTTCCATGTCATGAGCACCGAGTACGATAACGCGGTAGCGGTCAAAGAGCTCTTTATAAGATGAGAGAGCAACGCCATCAGCTTTTACCAAGCGTTTTAATGCAGTTGCGGCTATTTTAAGCTCCCATGGTTCTTGCGTTTCTGAGTGTCCCTCAAGTGCGAGAAAAAAATGGTCACTCTCCCAGCGTACGAGCTCTCGAGGGAGATGGGTTTTAAAGGAGCGCAGATAGCAGGCATAATAGAGGGCCTCTATGACCGAGGTCTTTCCTGCGCCATTGGGACCCTCTAAAACCGTTATTGGCTCGTTAAACTCGAGTGTAAGCGTTTCAAAACAGCGAAATGTTTTTATTTTGAGCGACGATACAAACATTTCGCCGGTTCCTTTTCTAGTAGTTTCTTAACGAGCAGTCGGTGAAACAGGCATAACTAAATAGAGCGTAGAAAGCGTGTCTTCCTGCGACTCAAAAATAAGAGGCTTCGCGCTATTCTTTAGATAAAAGGTCACTTTTTCGTCACTTAAAGCTTGGAGCCCATCCAGGATGTAGGGTGCATAGAAGCGGATATCGAAGTTTTCTCCCTCAAACTTGACAAGCGGAAGTCGCTCGTCGAGTGTTCCAATTCCCTTGTTGGAAAAGGTGACTTGAAGGCTGTTAAGATTAAATAAAAAGCGTGTTGCCAAAAACTGACCTGAGAGAAGGCAAGCCGAACGCTTAAGTGTTTTGATGAGCTGTTGGCGATCTACCTTCCCTACCAAGAAGCCTTCACGTTCAAGGACGGGTTTATATTCAGGGAATGGTTGAGCAATGAGGCGGGTGAAGAAATTAAAAAATTCTCCTGAAAAGACCAAATGTCCATCGCACATGCCGACAAAAACCGCTGTGTCGCCAGAATTTTCAACGAGTTTTTTGAGCTCAAAAACTGCACGGCGGGGCATGAGCCAGTTACGTGATTCTTCAAGGGTATATTTGCCTGAATGTACTTGTGCAAGAGAGTGCCCATCAGTAGCTGTCATGGTAAGACCTGCGGGACCAATTTCAAGGAAAAGGCCATTAAGGGCAGCGTTACTGTTTCCCTGAGGAATGATAAAGGCGACTTTTTCAAGCAATGCGAGTAAGTCAGTTGCCTCGAGATGAATTAAGTTTTCAATACGCTCAGGAAAAGGAGGAAACTCATCAGCACTTTTGATTGAAAGGCGAAGGTCTATGCTCTCTGTCTGGAGCACAAGCTGGTTGTTTTCGAGCGAGCAAGAGACGACGCCATCAAGTTCTTTGACAATATCAAAAATTCGCTTCCCTGGAACTAAGAATGTTTCACCCTCAATACAGGAGCATTCTTTAATAGAGCAGCTTGCCTGGAGACTAACTTCAAGGTCAGTACCCTTAACGACAAGTTCGCGATTGCCAATGTGAAGAAGTACGTGTGAAGTTGCATCAACTGTTGTGCGCTTGGTACAAAGTGGTTGTAGTGCAGAAAGGAGAGGGAATATCTGTTCTTTCTCAACCGAAAAGCGAGTTTCCATAAATTTATCTATCCTTGAGTAAGCGTTTAGTATGCTTTTGCAACAATAATATCGCAGCTACTTGGCTGCCCCGAAAAAAAGCACCGAGTCGATAGCTTTTCGGGCAATACACAGCGAATTGTACCACCGAAAGCCTTGAGGGCATCAAGAGCATTTGTGTCCTCATTCCAGCCAACGCGATAAAAGCCACCTTCCGCCTGGAGTCGTGGTCCAAATTCAGCAAGCGACTCTTCTGTTTGGTAGAGACGTTCATCACGATATTTCTTTGCGCGCTCAAAAAGCGCATCCTGAATGTCAGATAATTTCTTAGTTACCATTTCTTCGATTTCCGCAAGCTTAATCGCCTCCTTAAGCCCTGTAAGGCGGTCGGCTATCATGGCAACGCCTGCGTCAATGTCTCGTGCGCCCAGTTCGATTCTTAAAGGAACGCCCTTAAGTTCCCATTCATAGAATTTTGCACCAGGCGTTTCGTACTCTCGTGTATCAAGATGAATACGGAATGACTTTTTAAGTTGCTTTGCAAGTACAGTCGCTGCGGCAAGGACTGCTTCTTTGTTGTCTGTTTTGAAGATCGGTACAATGACAACCTGAATTTGTGCAATACGGGGTGGTAAAATCAGCCCTTTAGCATCTCCATGTACCATAATTATTGCGCCAATCAAGCGGGTCGTTACTCCCCAGCTGGTGAGATAGGGGTACGAAAGTCCACCATCTCTATCTTGGAAGGTCATGTTAAAAGCTTTTGCAAAATTCTGTGAGATCAGATGCGCGGTTCCCATCTGTACTGCCTTGCCATCCTGCATCATCGCCTCAAGGGTAAAGGTTGCATCAGCTCCCGCAAATTTTTCGTGTTCAGGCTTTTTTGCTGCAATGACGGGAATTGCAAGGTCTTTCTCCATAAAATCTTGGTACATCTGGTGCATATCACGAGCTTCTTGCGCTGCTTCTTCTGCTGTTTCGTGAGCCGTATGCCCTTCTTGCCACCAGAATTCTGAGGTCCGTAAAAATGGACGGGGACGCAACTCCCAACGTACGACACTGCACCATTGGTTTACTTTTATAGGAAGATCGCGCCACGAACGTAGCCACTGCGCAAACATAGAGTGAATAATTGTTTCTGAGGTTGGACGGATGACGAGTGGTTCTTCAAGCTCTTTGCCACCTGCGTGGGTAACTATAGCGAGTTCTGGCGAAAAGCCTTCAACGTGTTCTTTTTCTTTTTGAAGAAATGATTGGGGAATTAAGAGGGGAAATGCAGCGTTTTGGTGGCCGGTCTCTTTAAACTTCGTATCAAGATTTTTTTGAATTTCTTCCCAGAGGGCATAGCCATAAGGTCGGATAACCATGCAGCCCCTGACGGGAGCTTGGTCTGCAAGTTCTGCAGCAAAGACAACGTCTTGGTACCACTCAGGGAACTGTGTCTTGATATCAGCAAGTTTTTTCATCGCGCTTTCCACAACCAATAAAAATGGGGAATTAGTCTTTATGTTTAGTATACCAGAATGGTACTGATTGCCAAAAAATGACATCTTGTTATACTAAGAGAATAAAAGAAATTTAGGGAGGATCATATGAATAAGAGATATATAGTTTTTGCGCTTGCACTCTTTGCCTGTTTTGGAGGCCTCAAAGATATCAACGCGACTGAAATGGTTGAACTGGTTAAAGCTGGAGAGTTTAAGCTCAATGAAAGTGCTACAACAGAAGACTTGATAAAGCTGATTCAAGAGAAGGGCGCCCAAATAGTAGAACTCGACTTTTCTAAGTGTAAAAATATAGATTTTACAAATCTCAACTTGAGCGGGTGTAATAAACTACAAACACTCGATCTTTCTTATACTAATATTACTACTGAAGACTTAAATAAAATTATTTCATCCCGCCCAGAGTTAATATGTCTTTATCTTGACCGGTGTAACAAATTGGATTTTGCAAACCTTAACTTGAATGGGTGCGTAAATTTACTAAATTTAGATCTTTCTTATACTAATATTACTACTGAAGACTTAAATAAAATTATTTCATCCCGCCCAGAGTTAATATGTCTTTATCTCTTGGAATGTAATGCAATAGATTTTACCGATATTAATTGGAGCAAAAATGAACTAGAAGCGCTCTATCTTAATTCTACTTATATTACTCCTGATGGCTTAAAGAAGATTCTTGCAAGCTGTCCGAACTTAAGAACACTCGATCTTTGGGAGTGTAAATTTTTAGATGAAAAATATCGCAACTGCTATCAGACTAAAGAGGCTATTGAAGAACTCAAGAAAGATCTTGGTATAGAAAACCAAAAATCTCTACCCATTAATCCAAAGCCGTCTTGGCTCGTTGCAAAATGGCAAGCGCTTTCCACACCATGGAAATGGGCACTAGGCATAGGCGCAGTCGCCATCCCACTTATTGGTGCCTGTATTTTCTACAAATACAAAAGATCTCAATGTGTTAAAAATCTGAGCGGTGCAATCTGGCGTCGCTTGGCGCCCCTTTTAAGAAGACAAAAGCTCACAAATCAGCCACTAGTAGTTCAAAACAGATATCAAATATAAAGAGTGGAGAATAAATCATGAATAAGAAATATATACTTTTTGCGCTTGCGTTCTTTGCCTGCTTTGGAAGCCTCAAAGACATCAACGCGGGTGAAGATGGTATTTGTAAGCTCAATGAAAGTGCTACAACAGAAGACTTGATAAAGCTGATTCAAGACAAGGGCGCCCAAATAGTAAAGCTCGACCTTTTTAAGTGTAAAAATATAGATTTTACTCACCAAGATATTAACTGGACTCATTGTAAAAACCTCAGAAGTCTCAATCTTTATGAAACAAAAATTACTGATCGTGGATTACAAAGCATTCTTACAAATAATAAAAACCTAAAAGAGCTCATACTCGCACGGTGCAGAGCGTTAGCATTTGATAAAGATTTAGACTGGAAAAACTGCGAGGCTCTAGAGAAACTTAGCCTTGAGTCTACAAATATTACTACTGAAGGATTGAAGAATATTCTCACTGACTGCCCGAGCTTAAAAAATCTCGATCTTTTTACGTGTATAAACTTGGATTTTGCAAAGCTCAACTTGAGTAAGTGCGAAAGGTTAGATCTTTCTTATACAAACATTACTACAGATGACTTAAATAAAATTATTGTATCCTGCCAAAAATTGAGATATCTTCTTCTTTATGGATGTGAAAAAATATCTTTTGAAGAGATTAATTGGAATAAATGTGCAAATTTAGAAGAGCTAACTATTTCTTCTACAATGATTACGAATACTGGCTTGAATAGAATTCTCACCGGTTGCTTGAATTTAAAAATACTCAATCCTTCTGAGTGCAAAAACTTGAATTTTGAAGCTATTAAATTGAGTAACTGCACGCAGCTTATCAGTTTAAATCTTTCTTTTACGAAGATTACTCCTGAGGGCTTGAAAAATATTCTCACCTGCTGCCCGCACTTAACAACACTCGATCTTTTTAGTTGTAATAAATTGGATGAAAAATATCGCCACTGCTATAAGACTAAAGAGGCTATTGAAGAACTCAAGAAAGATCTCGGTATAGAAAACCAAAAATCTCTATCCACTAATCCAATAGCCCCCAAAAACTCAGAACAACCAACTAATCCTCAAGACGTACCCAAAAAAACCAAGAACCCGTCTGATAAAAAAGAGATCAAATATAAGCCCATCGGTGAAAAAACTGGTGAAAAAGAAACCAAAATCCATCAAAAAAACCGAGTAGAAACTCCCTTTTCGGGATGGGTAGCGTCGGCAGCATTTGTATGGGCGCCTGCTATTGTCGCTGCGTCGAATCGTAATAACACCACCGCTACAGCCTTTTTTACCATGGCAAGCCAACTCGGTGCTCAGGCTTATTTTCCATCCATTTTCCGCTCTGAAGATCCAGGGGTGTCTTATCGTCCCGCTTCAAGAATTCCTTTTTTTCGACATGGTTTAACAGCGCTTTCGTGGATTGCTCTTGTTAAAAATTTTACAGCCCTCCCAACAGCGGGGAAAGTATTCCAAGTAGCGACCTGTGTAGGTAACTTTCTTATGAATGGCGCTACCGTAACAGACTACGGAGAAGATGACGATGACGAGTGGCCACGGTTTAAGGCTGCTTGTTACACGAGCCTTGCAACCTTGGGCTGCTGTGGCGGTTACGGAATGTTTAAGTTTATGAAAGCCAATCCACAGTTTAGAGTTACGAAATGGCTTACGCGCAGAAAACCATCCTTTACTTCGGTACAAGGAGCAATCGCAAGGATTTTTCATCAAGCTTCATTTTGTTCTCATCCCGTAGGCGCTTAAGCGCCTCTTCGTACCGTGGTGCAAAACGAAGTGCATTGATTACTTCTTTAGCCTCATTTTTTACGGAGGAGAAGGGCGCGTATTCAGACCCTGTCTTGAGGGTACCAAGGACCACATAAAAAAAACGCTTGTCAGCGCTTTGTACAGTGTCCCATACAGGAAATGCTCCCTTTGGTATTGCCTCCATATCTTCTCCCTTTTGCAACAACGCAGGATCAACTGTTTTTGCATATTGCGAGAGAACACCTAGGTCAAGAACTTCTTTATGCAACTCGTCAGCTGCCTGCTTCAAGGTTGTTTTGACCGCTTTTTCCATAAGATATTGGGCTTCAAACGGATCATCAACTCGAACTGCAAAGGTTTTTATTCCACTCGGAACGGCAATAAAGGGAGGTCGCTGAAATTCGGGCAACCGCTTTACGTTTTTATTATAAAATTCTTCGGCATCTTTGTCCGAAACCGATGACTCTGCAAGAATACGTTTCTGAAACTCATTATCGGCAACCACTTCTTGTGCATATTGCATCAATATTTCATCTGGTTGCGCTACTCCACCTTGAGTGAGCTTAGATATTTCTTTTTTTAATGCTTCCTTAAACTGCTCATGAGCATCCCACCCTTTCTCTTTTGACTGAATAGAAATTATTCTACGCTCACCTAAGCGGGTAGCAAGTTCTTGATAAAAATTAAATTGATCATCTTTGGACATGAGAGGAACAAGTTGCTTAAGCATAGGCTGTTCTTTATCGAGTTGACCCGTCGCGAAAATAAGATTCTTGACGGTGATGGCAGGTTTACTATTTATGGTGACAATCACTGTGTCATTACTGAGAGCTTCTGTGGCAACTACTGACGTGCTACTGCCAATGATTATAACTAAGCAACTCAATAGTTTATGGGTTAGGGTGATTTTCATGCCAAACTCTCTCTATTTCTTTTGGTTTAATTTCTAATACAGTATAAAGAATAACAGAAAAGAGACGATTTTTGCAATAGTTTGGATTTTTGAGCTTGAATACTCATGCCCGTTTACTTCAAGCAGTTATACCGAAGTGAGATGTGAAATGCGCCAACCACGCTCACACTGCCTGCAGGGGCGCCTTGGCGATTGCCGGGAGTGTTTTTGCGTAAGCAAATGGTACAATGTATCGAAGAGAGGGGGTGGGGTGAAGCGAGCTGTTTTCCTACTCTGCTCGCCCTTTCACACCGCTCACCCCGAGTGTTTTTACTATTCTTGAGCTTCAAAGTTAATCTTTAGTAAAAATGTATCGAGGGGTCACCATGAGCAGAGTTGAGTTTACCCTGAGTGTTTTCATCGAAGATGAAAGCATGTCGCCGTAGGCGGCACAAAGTATCGAAGGGAGGGAGTTAGGTGGCAAAAATACAAGCAAACGCATCGAAGGGAATGGGTAAGAGTAGTAAACGACCTTGTAGAAATATTGCGTTTATTTATGTGTCGCTTCTTAAGTTATGTGCAATTTAAGTGGCTGATTAACGGTTTTTTGTCTCTTTAAAAGTGGCGCCAAGCGATACCAGATTGCACCGCTCAAATTTTTAATACTGTGAGATTTCTTGTAGAAAATACAGGCACCAATAAGCGGGATGGCTACTGCGCCTAGGCCTAGTGCCCATTTCCATGGTGTGGAAAGCGCCTGCCATTTTGCAACGAGCCAAGACGGCTTTGGATTAATGGGTAGAGATTTTTGGTTTTCTAGACCGAGGTCTTTTTTGAGCCGCTCAACTTCTTCTTTAGTCTGATAGTAGTTGCGATATTTTTCATCTAATTTTTCACAACCAAAAAGATTGAGTTTTTTTAAGTTCGGACAGCCGATGAGAATCTTCTTCAAGCTTGCTACATCAATATCTGTAGAATGGAGATTGAGCATGTTCAGATTTTTGCAATTTGTCCAATTAAGTTTTGTAAAATCTATGCCTTTGCTTTCTGCTAAACTGAGTGCTTCTAATCCAGTACACTTTGTAAGAACTCCGTTTAATTTTCTTGTGTCGTCAGCTTTAAATTTTAAACTTTCAAAACAGATTTCTCGTAGCAGGTATTTAGGCATATCGTAGGCTATTCTATCTTCTTTACCAAAATAATTAAGGATATGGTTGGCCGAGGGACCGCTTTCTTTTGATCGATACATACATGAGTCGTTCGCTATTGGTTTAGTAGCATTAAGATTTTTGAGGTGTCCAAAGCAGGCAAAGAGTGCGAACGCAAAAAGTATATATTTCTTGTTCATGATTTATTTTCCAATCTTTATATTTGATATCTGCGCTGTGCAATAAGTGGCTGATTAACGGTTTTTTGTCTCTTTAAAAGGGGCGCCAAGCGATACCAGATTGCACTGCTGAGATTTTGAATACTTTGAGATCTTTTGTAGAAAATACAGGCACCAATAAGCGGGATGGCGACTGTGCTTACGACTATTGTCCATTTCCACGGTGTGGAAAGCGTTTGCCATTTTTCAATCAGCCAAGACGGCTTTTGTGTAAGATCTTTCTTGAGATTGTTCTTGAGTTCTTCAATAGCTTCTTGAGTCTCATATTTCTTTTGATATTTTTCATCCAAGTTTTTACATTTATTAAGATCAAGATCTGCAAGCAGAGGACACGATTCAAGAATTTTTTGTAAATCTTTATTAGTGATATCTGTATCGTTAAGATCGAGAAGCCAAATTCTTGTATACAACAAGTTAATCTTTGGGTCTTTTAAATCTATTCCTTTACATGAACAAAGATCGAGTAATTTGATTTTATTACCCTCTGTTTTAATCAGCTTTATCAAGTCTTCTGTTGTAGCGTTTGTCTCGAGCTTATAAATACCATCTTCACCTGCATTAATATTTTTGAAGCCTCCAAAGCAGGCAAAGAGTGCAAGCGCAAAAACTATATATCTCTTATTCATGCTTTGTCCTCCAATCTTTATATTTGATATCTTGGTTGCGCAATAAATGGCTGATTAGCGGTTTTTTGTCTCTTTAAAAGGGGCATCAATCGACGCCAGAGTGCACTGCTGAGATTTTTAATACTTTGTTTTTTGTAGAAAATACAGGCACCAATAAGCGGGATGGCGACTGCGCCTATGCCTAGTGCCCATTTCCATGGTGTGGGAAGCGCTTGCCATTTTGCAACGAGCCAAAATGGCTTTTGTGTTTTTTTGGGGATTTTTGGATTAATGGGTAGAGATTTTTGGTTTTCTAGACCGAGGTCTTTTTTGAGCCGCTCAATTTCTTCCCGAGTCGAATAGCCTTTACGATATTTTGCATCTAATAAATTACAATTCCAAAGATTAAGGTTGTTCAGGGCAGTGCACTGTGTAAGAATGTTAATGAGTCCATCTTTTGTAAGGTCGGTTCTAAAAAGATTGAGCTTTTCTAGATTCTTACAGTTTGACCAATTTAAGGTTTCAAAATCAAAATCTCTTTCAATAAATCTAAAGTTACTTAGAAGATTGAGGTCTTTCAGTTTAGTGCACTGTGTAAGAATGTTTTGTAATCCAGATTCAGTAATATTGGAATAAGAAAGGTCGATGGTTTCTAGCTTTGTGCAACTCTTCCAGTCAAGTTTTACATCTGTAAAATTTATTGCTTTACAGCCAGAAAGCTTGAGGTCTTTTATTTTATTGCCATCTCTTTGAATCAGCTGCTTCAAGTCTTCTGTCGTAGCAGCTTCATAGAGTTGAAAGGCTCCATCTTCACCCGCATTAATATTTTTGAAGCCTCCAAAGCAGGCAAAAAGTGCAAGCGCAAATATATATTTCTTATTCATGATTTATTCTCCAATCTTTATATTTGATATCTGTTTTGAACTATAAGTGGCTGATTAGCGGTTTTTTGTCTCTTTAAAAGGGGCGCCAAGCGATACCAGATTGCACTGCTGAGATTTTTAATACTTTGTTTTTTGTAGAAAATACAGGCACCAATAAGCGGAACGGCTACTGCGCCTATGCCTAGTGTCCATTTCCATGGTGTGGAAAGCGCCTGCCATTTTGCAACGAGCCAAGACGGCTTTGGATTAATGGGTAGAGATTTTTGGTTTTCTAGACCGAGGTCTTTTTTGAGCCGCTCAACTTCTTCTTTAGTCTGATAGTAGTTGCGATATTTTTCATCTAATTTTTCACAACCAAAAAGATTGAGTTTTTTTAAGTTCGGACAGCCGATGAGAATCTTCTTCAAGCTTGCTACATCAATATCTGTAGAATGGAGATTGAGCATGTTCAGATTTTTGCAATTTGTCCAATTAAGTTTTGTAAAATCTATGCCTTTGCTTTCTGCTAAACTGAGTGCTTCTAATCCAGTACACTTTGTAAGAACTCCGTTTAATTTTCTTGTGTCGTCAGCTTTAAATTTTAAACTTTCAAAACAGATTTCTCGTAGCAGGTATTTAGGCATATCGTAGGCTATTCTATCTTCTTTACCAAAATAATTAAGGATATGGTTGGCCGAGGGACCGCTTTCTTTTGATCGATACATACATGAGTCGTTCGCTATTGGTTTAGTAGCATTAAGATTTTTGAGGTGTCCAAAGCAGGCAAAGAGTGCGAACGCAAAAAGTATATATTTCTTGTTCATGATTTATTTTCCAATCTTTATATTTGATATCTGCGCTGTGCAATAAGTGGCTGATTAACGGTTTTTTGTCTCTTTAAAAGGGGCGCCAAGCGATACCAGATTGCACTGCTGAGATTTTGAATACTTTGAGATCTTTTGTAGAAAATACAGGCACCAATAAGCGGGATGGCGACTGTGCTTACGACTATTGTCCATTTCCACGGTGTGGAAAGCGTTTGCCATTTTTCAATCAGCCAAGACGGCTTTTGTGTAAGATCTTTCTTGAGATTGTTCTTGAGTTCTTCAATAGCTTCTTGAGTCTCATATTTCTTTTGATATTTTTCATCCAAGTTTTTACATTTATTAAGATCAAGATCTGCAAGCAGAGGACACGATTCAAGAATTTTTTGTAAATCTTTATTAGTGATATCTGTATCGTTAAGATCGAGAAGCCAAATTCTTGTATACAACAAGTTAATCTTTGGGTCTTTTAAATCTATTCCTTTACATGAACAAAGATCGAGTAATTTGATTTTATTACCCTCTGTTTTAATCAGCTTTATCAAGTCTTCTGTTGTAGCGTTTGTCTCGAGCTTATAAATACCATCTTCACCTGCATTAATATTTTTGAAGCCTCCAAAGCAGGCAAAGAGTGCAAGCGCAAAAACTATATATCTCTTATTCATGCTTTGTCCTCCAATCTTTATATTTGATATCTTGGTTGCGCAATAAATGGCTGATTAGCGGTTTTTTGTCTCTTTAAAAGGGGCATCAATCGACGCCAGAGTGCACTGCTGAGATTTTTAATACTTTGTTTTTTGTAGAAAATACAGGCACCAATAAGCGGGATGGCGACTGCGCCTATGCCTAGTGCCCATTTCCATGGTGTGGGAAGCGCTTGCCATTTTGCAACGAGCCAAAATGGCTTTTGTGTTTTTTTGGGGATTTTTGGATTAATGGGTAGAGATTTTTGGTTTTCTAGACCGAGGTCTTTTTTGAGCCGCTCAATTTCTTCCCGAGTCGAATAGCCTTTACGATATTTTGCATCTAATAAATTACAATTCCAAAGATTAAGGTTGTTCAGGGCAGTGCACTGTGTAAGAATGTTAATGAGTCCATCTTTTGTAAGGTCGGTTCTAAAAAGATTGAGCTTTTCTAGATTCTTACAGTTTGACCAATTTAAGGTTTCAAAATCAAAATCTCTTTCAATAAATCTAAAGTTACTTAGAAGATTGAGGTCTTTCAGTTTAGTGCACTGTGTAAGAATGTTTTGTAATCCAGATTCAGTAATATTGGAATAAGAAAGGTCGATGGTTTCTAGCTTTGTGCAACTCTTCCAGTCAAGTTTTACATCTGTAAAATTTATTGCTTTACAGCCAGAAAGCTTGAGGTCTTTTATTTTATTGCCATCTCTTTGAATCAGCTGCTTCAAGTCTTCTGTCGTAGCAGCTTCATAGAGTTGAAAGGCTCCATCTTCACCCGCATTAATATTTTTGAAGCCTCCAAAGCAGGCAAAAAGTGCAAGCGCAAATATATATTTCTTATTCATGATTTATTCTCCAATCTTTATATTTGATATCTGTTTTGAACTATAAGTGGCTGATTAGCGGTTTTTTGTCTCTTTAAAAGGGGCGCCAAGCGATACCAGATTGCACTGCTGAGATTTTTAATACTTTGTTTTTTGTAGAAAATACAGGCACCAATAAGCGGAACGGCTACTGCGCCTATGCCTAGTGTCCATTTCCATGGTGTGGAAAGCGCCTGCCATTTTGCAACGAGCCAAGACGGCTTTGGATTAATGGGTAGAGATTTTTGGTTTTCTAGACCGAGGTCTTTTTTGAGCCGCTCAACTTCTTCTTTAGTCTGATAGTAGTTGCGATATTTTTCATCTAATTTTTCACAACCAAAAAGATTGAGTTTTTTTAAGTTCGGACAGCCGATGAGAATCTTCTTCAAGCTTGCTACATCAATATCTGTAGAATGGAGATTGAGCATGTTCAGATTTTTGCAATTTGTCCAATTAAGTTTTGTAAAATCTATGCCTTTGCTTTCTGCTAAACTGAGTGCTTCTAATCCAGTACACTTTGTAAGAACTCCGTTTAATTTTCTTGTGTCGTCAGCTTTAAATTTTAAACTTTCAAAACAGATTTCTCGTAGCAGGTATTTAGGCATATCGTAGGCTATTCTATCTTCTTTACCAAAATAATTAAGGATATGGTTGGCCGAGGGACCGCTTTCTTTTGATCGATACATACATGAGTCGTTCGCTATTGGTTTAGTAGCATTAAGATTTTTGAGGTGTCCAAAGCAGGCAAAGAGTGCGAACGCAAAAAGTATATATTTCTTGTTCATGATTTATTTTCCAATCTTTATATTTGATATCTGCGCTGTGCAATAAGTGGCTGATTAACGGTTTTTTGTCTCTTTAAAAGGGGCGCCAAGCGATACCAGATTGCACTGCTGAGATTTTGAATACTTTGAGATCTTTTGTAGAAAATACAGGCACCAATAAGCGGGATGGCGACTGTGCTTACGACTATTGTCCATTTCCACGGTGTGGAAAGCGTTTGCCATTTTTCAATCAGCCAAGACGGCTTTTGTGTAAGATCTTTCTTGAGATTGTTCTTGAGTTCTTCAATAGCTTCTTGAGTCTCATATTTCTTTTGATATTTTTCATCCAAGTTTTTACATTTATTAAGATCAAGATCTGCAAGCAGAGGACACGATTCAAGAATTTTTTGTAAATCTTTATTAGTGATATCTGTATCGTTAAGATCGAGAAGCCAAATTCTTGTATACAACAAGTTAATCTTTGGGTCTTTTAAATCTATTCCTTTACATGAACAAAGATCGAGTAATTTGATTTTATTACCCTCTGTTTTAATCAGCTTTATCAAGTCTTCTGTTGTAGCGTTTGTCTCGAGCTTATAAATACCATCTTCACCTGCATTAATATTTTTGAAGCCTCCAAAGCAGGCAAAGAGTGCAAGCGCAAAAACTATATATCTCTTATTCATGCTTTGTCCTCCAATCTTTATATTTGATATCTTGGTTGCGCAATAAATGGCTGATTAGCGGTTTTTTGTCTCTTTAAAAGGGGCATCAATCGACGCCAGAGTGCACTGCTGAGATTTTTAATACTTTGTTTTTTGTAGAAAATACAGGCACCAATAAGCGGGATGGCGACTGCGCCTATGCCTAGTGCCCATTTCCATGGTGTGGGAAGCGCTTGCCATTTTGCAACGAGCCAAAATGGCTTTTGTGTTTTTTTGGGGATTTTTGGATTAATGGGTAGAGATTTTTGGTTTTCTAGACCGAGGTCTTTTTTGAGCCGCTCAATTTCTTCCCGAGTCGAATAGCCTTTACGATATTTTGCATCTAATAAATTACAATTCCAAAGATTAAGGTTGTTCAGGGCAGTGCACTGTGTAAGAATGTTAATGAGTCCATCTTTTGTAAGGTCGGTTCTAAAAAGATTGAGCTTTTCTAGATTCTTACAGTTTGACCAATTTAAGGTTTCAAAATCAAAATCTCTTTCAATAAATCTAAAGTTACTTAGAAGATTGAGGTCTTTCAGTTTAGTGCACTGTGTAAGAATGTTTTGTAATCCAGATTCAGTAATATTGGAATAAGAAAGGTCGATGGTTTCTAGCTTTGTGCAACTCTTCCAGTCAAGTTTTACATCTGTAAAATTTATTGCTTTACAGCCAGAAAGCTTGAGGTCTTTTATTTTATTGCCATCTCTTTGAATCAGCTGCTTCAAGTCTTCTGTCGTAGCAGCTTCATAGAGTTGAAAGGCTCCATCTTCACCCGCATTAATATTTTTGAAGCCTCCAAAGCAGGCAAAAAGTGCAAGCGCAAATATATATTTCTTATTCATGATTTATTCTCCAATCTTTATATTTGATATCTGTTTTGAACTATAAGTGGCTGATTAGCGGTTTTTTGTCTCTTTAAAAGGGGCGCCAAGCGATACCAGATTGCACTGCTGAGATTTTTAATACTTTGTTTTTTGTAGAAAATACAGGCACCAATAAGCGGAACGGCTACTGCGCCTATGCCTAGTGTCCATTTCCATGGTGTGGAAAGCGCCTGCCATTTTGCAACGAGCCAAGACGGCTTTGGATTAATGGGTAGAGATTTTTGGTTTTCTAGACCGAGGTCTTTTTTGAGCTGTTCAATAGCCTCTTTAGTCTTATAGCAGTTGCGATATTTTTCATCCAAGTTTTCACACTCAGAAAGATTGAGCTTTTTAAGCTTTTTGCAGTTTGACCAATCTAAATTTTTAAATTCCAATTTATTCCAACTAAGATCAAGCTCTTCTAATGCTTCGCAATTTGTAAGAATCTCCTGCAAGCCAGCATCAGAGATTTTTGTCGAAGAAAGATCGAGTGTTTGTAACTTTTTACAGTTTGACCAATCTAAATTTTTAAATTCCAAGTCACTACACGCATTAAGATGAAGCTCTTCCAACGCTTTGCAATTTGTAAGAATATTTCGTAAGCCAGCATCAGAGATTTGTGTAGCAAAAAAATTAATCTTTTTGAGTTTTTTGCAGTTTGACCAATCTAAATCAAAGTTTAATCTTGTATAGCCCTGTAGATCGAGCTCTACTATTTGAGCGCCCTGCTCTGTAACCAGCTTTCTCAAGTCTTCTGTTGTAGCTTTCGGCTTGAGCTTATAAATACCATCTTCACCCGCATTAATATCTTTGAAGCCTCCAAAGCAGGCAAAAAGTGCAAGCGCAAAAAGTATATATTTCTTATTCACAAAAAGTCCTCCACCCCATACCATCTCACGCATCTTGTAGTACCTGAGATATCTTACAACTACCTCAACCATATCTATAAAAGCCGAGGGTCTATTTTTAACTATTATTTATAATAACAGAAATTAAAAGAAAGTCTATTGGGGGAAACTGCTCTATTCTATTCGTGTAAAAAATTTACGAAGCTCATCGACCACTAAGACGGTGGTAGAGACGGAAAAACAGAGGCCAATTTCAGACCAGGAGAGACTGGTGGTTGAAAGCATATTTTGTAAGGGTTTCCAGGAAATGGCTGCATATTGCGCGGCGGCAACGAGGCCGGTCAGTATTAAAAGCCAACGATTTCCAAAGAAGCGAAGCGCAAAAAGAGACTTTTTTTCTGAGCGACAGTTCCATGCGTTCCACCATTGGCACATCGCCAATACCGTAAGCGCTACGGTTCGTGCTTTTATAAGCCCCTCTCCACTATACCACCAGAACCACCAAAAAAGACTGAGTGTTGCAAGGGCGATTGGAAGGGAGGTGAGAATAAAAATGCGAGCAAGTGATCGATCAACAACGGCCTGTGTAGCGATAGGCTTTTGTAATTCTTCATAATCGGGTGGTTCCATCCCTAAGGCAATATCAAGAAGCCCATCAGTAAGCATATGAATCCAAAGAATCTGTGTTGCCAAAAGTGGAAGCGGGAGGTTTAAAAAGAGCGCAAATGCAAGGGTAAATACCTCACCACCACTTGTCGCCAAAACAAAAAGCAATACGCGCCGCATAACAGCAAAAGCATGACGTCCAAGAAGAATACCTTGCTTGATTGTTGAAAGTGCGTCATCCAAAAGAATGATATTTGCAGCTTCTTTTGCAAAATCTGTCCCCATGCGCCCCAATGCAATGCCTACCTCAGAAAGCGCAAGCGCGGGCACATCATTGACTCCATCTCCGGTCATTCCTACGATAAAGCCAGCCTGGTGGTACCGTTCAACAATAGAAAGTTTATCTTGGGGAGTAACGCGCGCCAACACAGAGGTATTTTGCAATTCTGTGTCAGAAAGTGCCGAAAGGTGTTTTCCTTCAACAATGGCTTCGAGTGGCTGGTTAAGGCCAATCTGCTGGGCTACATGAAACGCCGTAATAGGGTGATCGCCCGTAGCGACAACAACATGAACCCCCAGCTTTTTAATATCCGAAATTGCTTCGGCAGCATCAGAACGAAGGGTATCCGACATTCCAAAAAGCCCGAGGCAGGTGAATCCTTTTTGTATTCCTGTAATAGTTGTTTCTCCAGGAGCTTCTCTTAATGCAAGCGCAAGCACTCGATATCCTTCGGCGAGTAGCCGAGAGCTACCCTCTTTTTTGCCGGTATCATGTGGCGAGCAAAGCTTTTCTATTGCTTCTGGAGCTCCCAAAGCAAAGAGGAAGGGGACTTCGGTTCCTTTTTGAAAAAGGGCCAAATGCAAACGCGTTGTCGTATCAAAGGGAATTTCGTCGAGCTTATCGTACATCTTCTGGACTTCGGCCTTATTAATTCCCGCTTTTGCAGCAAAAACACCAAGTGCCGCCTGGAGTGGCTCCCCCCGGACACTCGCGTGTTCCGTTGCTTGGTCTATCGTAATTTCTGAACTATCTAAAAGTGCTGCCCCAATAGCACTCTGATGAAGCTGAGAATCTGTTGATGGTCTGATAATTTTAGTGCTTTCATCCCAGATTTCTCCCGCACTCTGATACCCACTCCCGGTAATTCTATAGGTAGTATCATCTGTTAAAATGGTCGTAATTATCTGCTCGTTTTTGGTGAGAGTCCCTGTTTTATCCACAACAAGGACCTGAACTCGACCAAGGGCATCGATTGCCTGTAGCTTTTTAACGAGTACATTAACCTGAGCCATACGAAAAGCATTTTGAGCCATAATAATGGTTGAGACGATGGGAATGCTCTGAGGAACAATAGAAACCAATAACGACGTCATGGTAAAAATAAGCTCGTTAATATCTTTGCCTACGAGGTAGCCGATAATAATAAAGAAAAGGGTAATCGAACACGCGGCAATTAAGAGAAATTTTGAAAGCTTTTTAAGATCGCGTTTGAGAGGCATGTCCATTTCTGGACGCGAGAGTGGAGCATGGAGTGTTCCAAGTTGCGTATCCATTCCGGTTGCAACGACGACTGCTTTTGCATGGCCCATCATAACCGTTGTACCCATAAAGACCATGTTTTTTTGGTCAAATAGGGGGACTTCGTGGTCGATGATACTAGTTGCATTTTTTAAAACAAGGGTAGATTCTCCGGTCAAAGCGGATTCATCAACTTTAAAAAGAGAGCTTTCTATAAGGCGCGCATCGGCAGGAATTCGGTTTCCTTCGAGGAGAATGATAATGTCGCCAGGGACAAGCTCAGTCTGATTGATAACATACTTGTGCCCATCGCGCAGAACAACACATTCGGTGCGAACAAAACTGCGTAGTTTTTCAAGAATTTTTGAAGCACGACCTTCCTGAAAAGCGCTGACAATTGCACTGACAATAACGACGATAAAAATAAAAAGTGCATCGCGGTAGCCTTCAATAAAAAGCTTTAAAAAAGCTGCAATTACTAAGAGGTAAGAAAAGGCATTATTGAATTGGTCAAAAACAAGGGATACAAATGATCTTGGCGGTTTATGGGGGAGATCATTAAGGCCATAGCGCTCTTTCCGTTCTCTTACTGTATCGAGGGAAAGACCGTTTTCTGGAGAAACGGCAAGCGTTTTCAAGATTTCTTTTACCGTTTGTGCATATGGCATCTGTTTTTTCATAAATAATGCTCTTCTTCTTTAAAAGCCCATTTTTGTTGACGCAAGGGACTGGCAGCAGTGTGCCATGATTTGTGATAAACCGTCAAGATTTGTAAAATTTCAAAAGACAACCATTGCGTTTGTGGTTGTGGGGCTATTACAGTAAAGTTATTAAGTTGAACTTAAACCAGAGAAGGGTCTCTCATGACTAAAAAAGGCGGCATGTTCTTGGTAGTTTGCTGTTGCTTGTTGTATCCAATGATGGCGAGTTTAGCTGTAAGGCCAGTCGTAAGGCCTGAAGATGATGCTCTAAAAACAATAAAAATTAACTCGACGCTCTATACAAAGTACTTCGTCGTCTGGCCGTATCGGAGGGGCGGAACGAAGCACTTTTTTACAGAATTTGAAAAAAAAGACTTATTCTTTAATCAAAAAAACTTAAATTATTATTTAAATAATAAAGGGAAGGTAGAAAAAGTAACGAGTGACCTTGCTCAATATCTTAAATGGAATTTGGAAGACATTAAAGAAAACCGTCTTTTTAGGGTTGACTGCTTTTTTGATGTCATGGGATTTTATGAAGCTGAATTTCGTGATTTTAGCCAAAAGAAAGAGCCGAAATGGGCATGGTGTCCTCTTTTTAAAACACTGCAACAATCTCTTGAGAGATTTGTTTTAACAAATCCTTATATTAAAAAAAATCCACAATGGAATGCACTCTGTGGTTCACGTTTTAGTACTTTGACGATTGAAAAGCTAAAAAAAGAAATCGAGTTGCAGCAGGAGGGAGAAGAACTTTTTAAGCCCTCGGATCCCGGGAGATTTCATCTTATTGATGGTTATGCGATAAAAGAAAAAGGAAGTTGGCAAGAGGCGTTAAAACAGACTGATATTGCCTATCTTCAAGAAAACAATCCGGGTGCTCTCTTTCAGATTGCTTCGACGTTTAATGCTTTAGAAGGTAGTATGGGGTTAAATGAAAAAGATTATGGACGTTATATTGAGACAATGCAATTTACACCAACGCAGGGTGAAAATGCGGCATTGGCAACCATGGGTGCTACTATTATTCGCAAATATTGTACACCGCCCATCAATTTGCTTGAACGGTTGTCTAATAAAATCACCATGAACAACAAACCCGGTCGAAGTGGAACAGTTTTTAAAATTTCACCCGCTTTGATAAAAGAAGACGGGGATGTTGTAGCAATCGGTTTACACTCGAACGTTGTTGTCACCAGTGGTTATTATGGCTGTTATTCAGAAAAATTTTCTGGTAAGTTTTCAAAAAGCGATCCCGATGCTCAGGCGCGCATTACATTTATGGAAGATCGTCAAATTGTTAAAAAAGACCGCGAACCCTTTTTTATTTTCAATAGCCGGCTTGATCTCAGTGATCCTAAGAAATTAATACGAATCGACCAGGTATTTACTGCAGCATTAAGGCTTGAAGATACGAAGGACAAAACACAAATTGCAAATGCAAAAATTCTTTTAAAGGCTGCTTACCAAGGTACCATGTTGGCTGCCGCATTGCGGGTGCTTCAAACAAAAGAAACCAATAAGAAGCAAAAAAAGGTCTTCCTGACCCTTGTTGGAGCGGGAGCTTTTCATAACAAAATTAAATGGATCGTGGAAATTCTTAAGGAGCCATGGTTTATTGAGATTATTGAAAAGTTTGGTCTCGATGTTTATCTTGTTATTTACCCAAGTACACGTTCTGATAAAACAACCTTAGATTCTGAACTTAATAATTTACGTGATTTGGAAAAAACGATTCAGTCACAGCTGGACAAAAAAACACTTTTTACTGATGTTGCGCGTGCGCTTGCGGTCATCTGATTTTTTCTCCACCGTTCATCCCGACGCCCATTCGACAGGCTCCCAGTCGTCGCTAAAGCTAAGGCGGGCAGGCAGGACATGCTTCGATATGCCCGTCCGCTCACCCCGATGGTTCGATACTTTTTGACTGACGTCAAAACACTCACCATGAGCGGCTATATCGAGGGGTCACTATAAGCGGGGTTGAGGTTACTTTATTTTCCCGCCACCCTGATACTTCGATACATTTTCCTACGGAAAACACTCAGTATGAGCGGCTGTATCAAGGGAAGGAAAGAGACTTTTAGATGTTGTGTAGTGCAAAAAACTCAAGTCAAAATAAATGCCGTTTTAATTTTTTTAATCAATTTGATTCCAATTTGCAATTATTATGTGGTAGGCTTATTCTGTATTGAAACGCGCAGAAAGTTATTTTTAAATATAAATAAAAAAATAGAAATGGAGGGGGTATGGAGGGTATGGAGGTGGTTATGAAAAAAAGTATAGTCTTAAAAGGTGTAGTAACGGGTTTACTTGTACTCTTTCCAGTGCTCAATGCAGGCACCTGGAAAACTGACGTTTATTTAAAAAATAATACCAATACTATTTGGACTGATACACGTTTGCAGAAACCAATTCTGCTTCAGTCACGTGAGAATATCGCCACCATTTCACGCAAAGGCCTGCTGGGTAAAGATTCAGACCAAGAATATCGCGCAAAATTTGTTGCAGAGGGGTATCCAACATTACTTATAGCCGTAAATTTTAGTGAATTAAATGGACTGAGGGTTATGGTTCGTGATGAGAAAAAGTTTGAAACTACCGGAGATTGGATTTCAATCCCGACGGGGAATGGGACCTTTGTTTTTGGTGTTGGGAACAATCTTTTTGTTAACGTATTTTATTATATACAAGCAGGAATTCAGGACATCGACCTTGAAATAAATTCGGTTCTTCGTGTTGAAAAATAATTAAATTCTGTAGAAATATTGCAATTTGAATATAAAATAGTGTATGATGAAAGAGTAGAAGGTGACTTTAGTCTGGAGTTACTATTTTGTTAATTTATTAAAAAGGAGATCATCATGAAAAAGTTAGTATTTGCAGCAGGGATGTTGGTAATTGTATTATTGGCTGTGCCTTTAGTTCAAGCAGGTTTTTGGGAAACTGAAGTTTTTGTAAAAAATAGTACAAAAGATATTTGGATGAACCAAAACCCAAAAACAAAAGAGATCATCAGTACTATTAAACCTGGGGTAGGACACACAAGTGTGTATCATATTTCACGTAAAGGTATTTTTGGAGATGACACAAATCAAGAATACCGTGCGGTGTTTACCTCAACTGACAAGAAGTATCCAGAAATACTTTGTGTTGTTCAATTCAAGAGTGGCGTCGGCTTGCGTTTTATGGTGCGTGATGTAAAAAGAACGGAAACTGACGCAGATTGGATATCAATTCCTGCGGGTAATGGTTCCCATACGTTCCAATTGGCAGCCGGTCTTTACGTTAAAGTAAGTTATTGGCTTCAAGCGCTTCTTCACGACGTTGAGTTTACGATCAAGAACTCACCTGAGTAAAATCCATTGAGATGTTTTTGCAGGACGACCTAAAAATCGTCCTGCTTTTATTTTGCATATCCCTGTAACAACTCTTCATGATAAAAAAGCGTGACGCCCGCACTAACGCATAGCGCTGAAAGAGCAAGTGTTGGCGTGAGCGGTTCCCCTAAAAAAACCCATCCCAAAAATGCCACAATAAGTGGGCACATAAGTCCAGAAAGTGCCAATAGCGTGGCCGTATAGCGCTTTAAAAGTATGGTATAAAAATTAGAAAAAATAATATTAGCGACTACTACCGTTGTAGTGACGAGTAGGAGGAATTTGTGCCATGAAACAACAGGAGACGGTGACCATGGCTCTACAAGCCATGAGATAAAAAATGTTACCAATCCTCCAAGACTCATGCCAAAACCATTAATTAACGAAGATGAAAATCCTCTATTTTTAACGAGTTCTCGAATAACAATCCAGCCATAAGAAGAGCTTATCACAGCTACCATAAGGACTGCGATGGGGAGCAGTCGTGTTGAAAATACCGCAAGCGACAGATCCGAACCATGAAGTAAAAGAGGCAGAAGCGAACCCAGTCCGATTCCTAAACCAAGCCATTTTTTTGTCGTCATTTTTTCTCCAAACCACCAATAGGAGAAGAATGCGGCTGCAAATGGGGAAAGATTAAAAATGAGGGCTGATTCTGAACTCATCAAAAATTGGAGTGACCAGAGATCGCCAATATAGGCAATACAGACTGAAAAAAGCGCCACCTGTGTTAAAAGCCACCAATCACTGCGAGTCGGTTTTTTGAAAGATCCCGTAAAAAAAGACCAACCTAATAAAAGAACTCCCGCAAATAACATACGAAATCCAATGTAAAAAATTGGATTTGCATAAGCAAGGGTTGCTTTGGAGAGGGTAAATGTTGAAGCGCAAATGGTATAGAGTAACAAAATCGAAAGCATACTTTTTAGTCCGTATAATTATTTTAAACAATTTATCTATGAATAGCTTATTATCAGTGAGCACTTTTTCTAGTGTATCTATATTTTAGCTTCTTGTCTCTCACTCCCTAGTGTATAGAATAAGCAATAAGTGTTTATTGCAATTTGAATATTTGGCTTGCTATAATAAAATGTGTAGTAATAGTCTAATTATAATAGAAGGAACATAATATGAAGATAAAATCTATACAAAGTCTCTCATGGAGTTTTTTGGTTGCAGGTTTTTTAATGGGGACTGTAGGCATGAAGGCTTACAACCCTAAATTATTGAATGTTGCTCCAGTGGCAAAATTGCCCAGTGAAGTAGGCTCTACTCAACCTACTCAACAGAGTGAGAAACAACCAGTTACGGCTAAAACTGAAAGCAATCAGCCTACAGAAAAAGATTTTGAGCTTTTTGCAGCCTGTGTAGATCGAGTAAATCCTCTCAGTGAAAAAATTTGGGGGAAACTTGAGCAGTTGTTTTTGGAGAAGCCAACATTTATTAATGCAAAGGACAGTAAAGGTCGAGCCCCTTTACATCTAGCGATTGTTTACAAAAATCCCGCGGTATTTACTTATCTTGTTGAAAAAAAAGGGGCAGATCTTACGGTGAAAGACAGCAGCGGTCGTTCACTAATTGAATTTGCAAAAAAGTTTCAGGCCGACAAAAAAGAGATTGGCGGTAGAGTAGCAGAAATAATTGAATTTCTAGAGAAAAAACAACAGAGTGAGAAACAACCAGTTACGGCTAAAATTGAGAGCAACCAGCCACCGGTAAATAAAATTCTTAGATTTCAATATTTAATAATGCAATCTCCAGGAGTAAGGGTCTTCATGGCAATGGATAAGCTTCTTATAGACTATCCATTGCTTATTGATGCAACATATGACAAGGGACCTTCTCCTTTAGAGGCTGCGATTTTGGAGAGAAATCTTGATGCGTTTAAGTATCTTGTTGAAAAAGGAGCTAATCTTAACATTAAGAGTAGCGATGGGTTAACGCTTCTTGAATTTGCAAAAAATACCCTTAAAGACCTTCAGCTAAAAACATTTAAGTTCGGAAATGCAGACAAAGAAATTGCATTGAAAGCATTGAGAGATATAATTGAAATTCTAAAGAAGCAGTAATTTTTTAGGTTTCAATCTTATTCAGACCCTGGAGAAAGTTCTAAGCTTTCTCCAGGGTCTCCTTTTATCTTTTTCTGGATAACCCCACGCGAATGGTGGCAAAAAACCCCAAGCCGAAGATCTCCATTTTTTAGCCTTATGACTCTTTTTTGAAATCACTCGGGAAAAAATACGCTTAAAAATCAAAACAGGACTACCTTACAGAGAGGAGTTGATAATTTATATATTCAAGCAAAATTTGCGATAAATTTAAGAAGAAAAAGAAAATTAAAATAAATTATGCGACACCGCTCGCCTAAAGCATTGCCCTACCCCTTGCTCATTCGCTAAGCTAATATGAGAGGGCTCTTGGACAGCTCTTGGGGGATCTAAAATTTTTTAGGAGAAGAGAGTATGAAGAAAACATACCTAGTTTTTTTACTAGCAGGTTTGAGTGTAATTGGGCAGATGCTTTTTGGCAGAGAGGGAGAAATTGCTTTTCGATATATAAGAGAAGACAAGAAAGAAGAATTAGCAAAAATGCTTGAAAAAGTTCAAGAGCAAACCGTTCTCCATTCGGAGTTTGAGCATAAAGACCTTCCGCCACTTACGGTTGCAGAAATTGACAACAAACCCTTTATGGACAATCTCACTCTTAGAAAATTGATATTTCGCAAGTCAGACCATCAAATACAACCTGATGTTAAAAAGGCTCTTAATCAAGTAATCGATTTAGCTTTAATGCGACTGTATCTTGAATCGCAAAAGGATTTTTCCTACAATTACACTGAAATTGCACAAAAACTTGCCGCTAAGCTTAAGAAGTTTTTAAGCCTTGTTCCTGAAAATGGTTATGAATTGGACCAAATACTACGTGTTAATCTAAAAGAATGTAAAGATGACTATGCAAAAGACAAGTTTTTAAAATTGCCCAATGCAAAAGAGATTCTCAAAGAATTAAGAGTTCAACATGCTGTTAAAATCTATCCAAAACGTCTTGCTGACATCTAAAAGAAAAACTTACTAACTTTCTAAATAAAAGTGACCTGTGGAAAGTAAGTCAACAATTCCTAATTTGTTGACTTACTTTCTTTTAAGTTAAACTCAGCTTCTTTTCACTCGAATTCATTGACCAAATGGGGCGCTTCATGCAAAACTAATAAAAGAAATCAAAGAAAACTCTAAATCTGGAGAGAAGCATATCTTATGAAACCATTACCTCCATTACCTCCATTGCCTCCAAAACCACGGTCGAAAAAAATCTCTCCTGCCGTCGCTACTCAAGCGCCTCTTGTCTCAAAAAGCGAGCGTTTTACCAAACTGATAGATCAATTTATTTCAGCACAAGATGTCGCCCTCTCTTCAAAGAAAACCTATAAAAGTGCACTCCAACAATTTTTTACCTGGTTTGAAAAACAACAGGTAGCAAGTCCATCCCGGGAAACCATATTAGCTTTTAAAGAATGGCTTGACCAAAAAGGTCTTCAACCCTTCACGCGAGCAAACTATCTTGTCGCCGTACGCCGCTTTTTTGAGTGGACCGAAAGTATGAAATACTACCCCAATATTGCTAAGGGAATCAAGGGAGCGCGACGCCTCATCAAAGCACACCAAAAAAATGCTTTGACCATCCCCCAGGTTGCTCAACTACTTAATGCTATTCCCCGTTTAACGCTCCAAGATTTTCGTGACTTTGCTCTTATTAATCTTCTCTTTAGAACAGGACTACGACTTATTGAAATCAAACGCGCACTAATTTCTGACCTAGAACTACAAGATGAAAAAAGTAACGCCTCCGCACTGCTCTGGATTCGTGGCAAAGGAAGAGATGGGAAAGATGATTTTGTCATCGTGACACAAGAGGCTCTCGTACCACTTCGTGATTATTTAACAAAGCGCATGCCAGGAGCAACCAATGTACCACTTTTTGCGTCAGTAAGTGACCGTAACTTCAACAAAGCACTTACTGTTTTTTCACTTTCCCGTATCATAAAAAAGAGGCTTAGATCAGCTGGCTTTGACAGCAAGCGCTTAACCGCCCACTCACTGAGACACACCTTTGGCGTTCTTGCAATTTCAGCAGGTGCATCGCTCTATGAAGTCCAACTTGCCATGCGGCATACGGCACCTTCAACAACCGAAATTTATTTGGGTGATATCGAACGTTCTAAGCGGCTTGAAGGCGGTCCCGAACAACGCATTAGCGCTCTTATTAAATCGCATAGTACTTAAATTTGAAAGTAAAAAACATGAAACACAAGCGCTTTTTGAGGTTTTTGATAGCAATCGCACTACCAACATTTCTTTTTTCATGGTCAATTAATGCAACACAAAAAAGCCTTTTTAAAAAAGCCTCTATTTTTATAAAGCTTGACGTTGTTTCCGGACTTAAAAAATTATTACGAGAACATCCAGAACTTGCAACCATAAAAGAAGAAAACTACTTAAATACCAAGACAACGCTTTTGTTAGAAGCATGCAAGAGAGATAAAAGTAATGTAAATCTCATCAACCTCTTACTGAAATATAAAGCTCCTTGCAACACCCCAGATAATCAGGGACGAACACCGCTGCACTATCTTTGTAGGAATTACGATAATAAAGACTCAATCCGGCGCCTTCTTAAAGCCGGCGGCAATATTTTCATCCCTTCTCAAGGTGGTGCTTCGGCTCTTGTGATGTTAGTAACACTGGTCGCACAGCATCCACTTACCACTCTACTGTCAATACTATTTCCGCTTAAAAAGGACCTTTTTTTCCAAAAAAGCGTGCAGTTTTTATCTACAGAATTAGAAACCATGGCACAAAAAACACAAAATAAGCTTTCATTCTCTTTGGTAAACTACATTCTTAATCAAAAAAGCTTCCTAAAAAAAAGCTCTACCAAAAAATCACTCACACTCAAATTCATGAAAGCCTTGCAGCCACCAACCACTTGGGTGTGGAACTATCAAGCTCCTATTCTGGCACCCCTCTCTTCTCAGGAGCAAGAAACATATAGCACCTATTGTACGGGCACCTTTGAGCAATGGTATTTTGGACTCTTTAAGCTTCCCAAAGAGACAAAAGATTATGGCTATTTTTTGAAAAATCTCAAAAAAGCTTCTCTGCAACGCAAAAACAAACAGTGCGATATCAATATTCGTTTTCTTTGACTTTCGCCACACCTCCTTTTTATCCTGAACCTGAGTAAGAAATTTTTATAACTCAGGAGGAGGGCGTGACGTGCTTAAAAAAAGCTTTTTTATTCTTTGTTTTTTGGTTATTGTACCCAAAACTTTTGCAAGTCAAACTTCAACATTAATAGAAATGCCCGACTGGTTTTCGCCAAAACTCCTAAAAAAACTTGCTCTTGAACCAGGCAGCGTCCTACCACTTTATAAAGAAACGGCGCTTACCTGGAGTATTTTAGAAAAAGGACTTTCTTGGGAACAAGCACCTCCATTAGATGCAAAGCAGCTTTTTTGTAAGAAACAGACTATTGAGCTATGGGCTGACTCACTTGCACCAAAAATATGCCGGGCAACCCTTTTGCTCATTGCAAAGCTTTCAAAAATAAACACAAAAGAAGTACCCCCGCCAACACTCTCTCTTAAAACAGTGATTGCCGCCTTACTTCAACGTACAACTTACTACCATAAACACACGCTCAATCCAGAAATTTTTGAATTGCTCACAGGTCCATGGCTCCAAAAAATAACAACTCTTACGCCATTTTTTGGGCCGGGCCTCAAAATAGGTCCTTTGCTTAAAGAATCGCAGCATTTTTTCACCAAGAAACAATCTTCTCTCCAACCATTATCCATGGCAACACCAGATTGTTCAATTTATCTTACCGTTGCTGATGATGGATATGCACATGTTTCAAATAACAATAAACACCAATCTTTGGTTTTAAAAGGGAACTTGAGCCCAAAGGCTCTCAAATATATCGTAGAATCTGAAGACACTCCACTTCTACAAACGAGTTCAAAGGGCGCTATTTCTGATGTTTTTCTTTCTCAAGACGGAACAACTGCAGCACTTGTTTTTCTACAGCACTACCTTGAAATATGGAAACTAGGCTGGGCAAAACAAAATGCAACAACCAAGAAAATATTTTTCTGCGAAACAGACAATATCATTTCCTCAATGGCACTTTCTAGCACCGGGAATATGCTTTTTTTTGAAACAAAAAGTACAGAAGATCGCATAAACCCCTATGCACTCTTTTGCGTCGATCTTAGTAAAAAGCCCCAAAAAATACACTTTATATGCAGGGCCTCAACACCAATATCACAAAAAGAGGCTTCGAGTGACGGAAGCTGTTTTGTCTTTATGCGTGGTGAAAATGCATTTGTCTATGTATCGTCGAGTAGCGAAGGGCCACGCCAAATTTTCTCGGCAGAGCCAATTGAATATGTAAAACTCACCCGTTCGCGGCTTCCACTTATTGTTGCCACCAAGGGGAAAAACAATAAGCCCGCGCTCTGGGTACTTGCACGGCCACTCTCCCTTTTTACGCTTTATTGTATCGAGGCACTTAAGCATTCAAATAAACAAATAGTGAATGGTGAGTTTCATGAGAAACTCACTGAAAAATTTAAAGAAAATATTCTCAAGGCGAATGACGAACTTATAAAAAACGCTGCTTCTTTTCAACTCAAATACACGATGACCCAAAAACCAACATGCGATAGCGTTGCTATCACGCTCTGGGCCTACAAAAAAAATACTAACCTGCCTGTTTATCCCTGGTAAATACGGCTTGCTGTATGTTTGAACAGTCTTACAATGCACGCAACAAAAAAACGGTCTGTATTGTCAACATCGGCTCAGGTTTTCTTTTAACGGATTTTTTAATTATTGATCAGTTTCTTACCAATCATACAATTGCTCAGGTAAACCTACAAAGAAGGGGTGTCGGGCGAAAAAGATTTTCAGAAAGCACAGGAGGCGATTAATTCGCTGCAGACAACGCACGGGCAAGATCGTAAAGAAGATCAAAAGCAAACTGTTCTCTCAGTTGCTCTATTGCGTCTTTATAAAACATGTTTTGGTATTGTTTATCAAGATTTTTACAATGAAGAAGATTCAAGTATTTTAGATCAGGACAAGCACTAAGAATCTTCTTCAATTTAGCAACTGTGATTTTAGTAGACTCAAGATCAAGACTTGTAAGTTGAGGACACTGAGTCCAATCAAGGGCTTCATCATCAAAATTGATCTTCGTACAATGCCAAAGATCCAAGCATTTTAAATTGGGACAAGCACTAAGAATCTTATTCAATACAACAGCTGTGATATTAGTAGACTCAAGATGAAGCTCTATAAGTTGTGGACTGCTGGCCCACTCAAAAGTTTTATCATCAAACTTGATTCTCGTATGAAACGACATGTCCAAGGTTGTTGGATTTTTAGAAAGTGCCATTTTTAAATCTTCGTTGTCCGCATAGCTTGCGAGCTGTAAATGACCATTTCCAAAAGTAAAATGCATTTCAGACCCTTGGGCAATACCAAACCTACAAAGTAAAATTATACCGAGAAGAAGACTTTTATTTATAGACATCGAACACCTACTATTCTAAAAGGTAAGTTACGCTTTCGCTGCAGACAACGCACGGGCAAAGTCAGGGAAAGGACTAAACTGCTCTTTCAACTTTTGTATTGCTTCTTCACCATCAAATTTTTTCTGTAATTTTTCAGGTAGATTTTCACAGAATAGAAGGACAAGGTAAGTCAGGTTAGGGCATACGAGAATCTTTTGCAAACCAGTCTCCGTAATATTTGTGCCAGCAAGGTAAAGAATCTTTAGCTTATTAAGCTTACTCCAATCAAGTTTTTCAAAATCTATATATTTACACCGAGATACTATAAGTTTTGATATATTGACACACGTATTAAGGATAGACAGCAAGCCTAACTGAGTTATTTTTGTTTGCCTAAGCTCCAAATCCTCTAACATTTTGCACGCTGTAGAAATTTTTTCTAAGCATTTATCGGTAATCTCGGTCTCGCCAAGATCCAGAAATGTAAGCTTACTCAACATTCGCCAATCTATCCCTTCTCCGGTAATTTCAGTGCTGGTTAGGAACAGAAAATCCAAGTTCAAACCGTTTTTTACAATGTTTTGTAAGCCTTTATCGGTAATAGTAGAGTAAGCAAGACTGAGATATTTAAGATTTTTAAACTTATTTCCATTCAAATTTTCAAACTCAATCTTACAGCCCCAAAGAGAAAGATCGGTTAATTTGGTGCATTTATCGAGAACATCCTGCAGACCGACATACGTAAAGCCCTCGACTGAATCGAGATTAAGTTTTTCTAGGTTGTGGCATGTGTCTACAATTTTCTGTAATTGCTCGTCAGTAACTTTTTGCTCACTAAGATCAAGTTTGATAGTATCTTTGTCGTACCTAATTTCACTTGATCTCAAGCTGCCAAACAAAAACAAGAGCAGTACAACGAGAAATATCTGTTTTTTCATATCCATCATCTCAACTTTTTTTCAAACAAATTATGCACCCAAAACCAACACTTTGAGCATACGTACCACCCTAAAAAAATCACAAGCAAATCTAGAAAAAATCCTAAAATAAGAGTAAAAAGTACACGAGCAAGGTCGGAGAAAAATCTTGAAAAGAACTGCTCTCTCAGCTTTTGAATGTCTTCTTTATTGTCAAAAATACGCTGCCATTCTTTTCGTAGATTTTTACAATCCGTAAGATAAAGAACATTGAGCTGTGGGCAACTTAAAAGAATATATTGCAAATCCGGCTCAGTAATATTTGTTTCTTCAAGGTAAAGATTCTCCAGCTCGTTAAACTTGCTCCAATCAAGTTTCTCAAAATCAATTTTTTTACAGCCAGACAGGTTAAGTTGTATTAAATTGACACACTTTTTAAGAACATGCTGCACGCCCTCGCGAGTAATATTTAAGTTATAGGAGATATCGAGACTTTCTAATTTATTACATGCTGCGGAAATATTTTTTAAAGCTTTATTGGTAATTTTTGAGGAATTCAGTCCAAGGTCTTTAAGATTATTAAAGTTACCCCAAGTTACATTTTCTCCAATAATTTCAGTCCCATCTAACCCCAAGTAGGAAAGGTTTGAACCATTTTGTATAATGTTTTCTAAGCCTTGATCGGTAATAGTAGAATAAGAAAAATCGAGATTTTTTAGCTTTTTAAACTTATTTCCATTCAGTTTTTCAAACTCAATAGTACAGTATCTAAGAAAAAGATCGGTTAATTTGGTGCATTTATCGAGAACATACTGCACTCCAAGATGAGTAAAGCCCATGGCTGTATCGATATAAAGTGTTTCTAGGTTGGGACACGTTTGCGCAATGCTTTGCAATTGCTCGTCAGTAACAGTTCCTCCAGTGAAATTAAGCTCGGTAGTATCTTTGTCGTACCTAATTTCACTTGATCTCAAGCCACCAAACAAAAATAAGAGCAACACGCCAAGAAATATCTGTTTTTTCATATCCATCATCTCACTTTTTTTCAAACAAATTATGCGCCCAAAACCAACACTTTGAGTATACGTACTAACTTGAAGAAATTGCAAGAAACCAGAGCTCAGGGTCTCCAAAAAGCCTCAAAAAATAGCAGAAAATGCACGGGCAAAGTCAGGGAAAGGATTGAGCTGCTCTCTCAGCTTTTGAATGTCTTCTTTACCGTCAAAAATACGTTGCCATTCTTTCCGTAGATTTTCACAACCCTCAAGATTAAGGTATTTCAGACTAGGGCATACGAGAATCTTTTGTAGTCCCGCCTCAGTAACTGCTGGGCCACCAAGATATAGAGTTTCAAACTTGTTCAGCTTACCCCAATTCAGTTTTGTAAAATCAATGTTTTCACAGCCATACAAGTAAAGTTTTGTTAAATTGACACACTTTTCAAGAATATGCTGCACGCCCGTGTCAGTAATATTTGTGTAGGAGATTTCAAGATAGTAAAGATTCTTGCACGCTGTAGAAATTTTTTCTAAGCCTTTATCGGTAATCTTGGAGTGACTCAGTATAAGATGTTCTAGATTACTCAATTTACGCCAATCTACCTCTTCTCCACGAATCTCAGTAGTGTCTAGGTCTAAATTCCACACTGTTAAACCGTTTTTTACAATGTTTTGTAAGCCTTTATCGGTAATAGTAGAGTAAGCAAGACTGAGACTTCCCAGATTTTTAAACTTATATCCATTCAACTCTTCAAAATCAATCTTACAGTACCAAAGAGAAAAATAGGTCAAATTAATGCATTTATCGAGAACATCCTGCACACCAAGATGGGTAAAACCCGTGGCGTAATTAAGATTAAGTGTTTCTAGATTGGGACACGTTTTTGCAATTTTTTGTAATTGCTCGTCAGTAACTTTTTGCTCACTAAGATCAAGTTTGATAGTATCTTTGTCGTACCTAATTTCACTTGATCTCAAGCCACCAAACCAAAATAAGAGCAACACGCCAAGAAATATCTGTTTTTTCATATCCATCATCTCAACTTTTTTTCAAACAAATTATGCGCCCAAAACCAACACTTTGAGCATACGTACTAACTTGAAGAAATTGCAAGAAACCAGAGCTCAGGGTCTCCAAAAAGCCTCAAAAAATAGCAGAAAATGCACGGGCAAAGTCAGGGAAAGGACTAAACAGCTCTCTCAGCTCTTGTATTTCTTTTTTAGTCGAATATTCCTGGCAATATTTTTCATCCAATGTTGTTTTACAGAATTGAAGATCGAGGTTTGTTAAGTTCGGGCAATGTGTGAGAATATTCTTCAAGCCCTCAATAGTAATCTTCGTAAAAGAAAGATCTAAACTGATTAGCTGCGTGCAGTTACTCAATTTAATAGCTTCAAAATTCAAGTTTTTGCAATCAGAAAGATTGAGGGTTTTTAAATTCAAGCAACCGGTCAGAACTTTCTCTAAGCCAGTATTCGTAATCATTGTAGAAGAAATATCGAGCACTCCTAGTTCTGGGCATTTACTCCAGTTAACAACATCTTCAAAAGATATATCCTGGCACTTCCAAAGATAAAGCTCTCTTAACCTTGGGCAGAAGCTAATAATTTTATTTAATTCGTGAGCAGTGAGGTTTGTATAAGAAAGAGTGAGGTTTACTATTTTATTCCCATCATTTTGAATGCTATTGTTTATAAACTCTTCTGTTACATTGATTGCAGCATAATTACGAGTTAGATTTTCACCAGCGTTGATGTCTTTGAGGCTTCCAAAGCAGGCAAAAAGTGCGAACGCAAAAAGTATATATTTCTTATTCATAACTTACTCTCCGTAGTGCTTGCCCAGAACCAACACTTTGAGCATACGCACTAACTTGCAGAAATCGCAAGAATCTGAAAAAAAACTACTCGCCCCACGAACGAGTGTCATGGACATTTTTACTGCTCTTTTTCGCTCGTGTTTGCGGTGACGACTGCATCTCCGGTTGCTCTTTATCAGCAAACGTAATCTCAGTATCAATAATTCTAAAGGGCTCAATAGAAATCGCTAACCCAGTCTCCATATCAAGCTCAAGAAGTACACCAGAGGAGACAAACGGCCCCGTAAGATCAACTTCAAATTTTACCGGCATCTGCGTCAAAAGATTGTGCAAAATAGGTTCTTTTTTCATTCCGATCATCGAATTGAGCGCACCCGACATCCCGAGATCAGTGATAAACGCTGTTCCGCGCGGCAATACCCGAGCATCTGCCGTCTGCGTATGAGTGTGTGTTCCAAGAATCGCACTTACTTGCCCATCAAAATAATGGCCTAAGCCCATCTTTTCTGCTGAAGCTTCTGCATGAAAATCGACAATCACTAATGGCGTTTGAGCACGCACATACGCAAGCGCGGACTCAAGGGCCCTAAAAGGACAATCAAGATGCTGAGACATAAAAACGCGTCCCTGCAGACTGATAACGCCAATTTTAAAACCCTCAAATTTGATAAATCCAATTCCCTTGCCTGGACAAGCACTTGGAAAATTAAGAGGACGCAAAAGATCGTCATGCTCATTAAGGTAAGGAAGCACATCTTTTTGTTGAAAACTGTGATTCCCACCCGTAATCATATCAGCCCCACAATGTCGGAGCGAAGCAACTATTTTTGAGGTAATGCCTCGGCCATTCGTTACCGAATTTTCTCCGTTAACAATAATAGCCTGAACATCATATTCACGTTTTAAACGAGGAGCATACTTCTGAAAAAGAGCACACCCAGCTTGTCCGATTAAATCACCAAAACAGAGAACGCGTATGCTCTTCATCAAAAAACTCCCTTATTTTGCATACTCAACAGCACGCTTTTCCCGAATAACATTTACCTTAATTTGCCCAGGAAAAGTTAATTCGCTTTCTACTTTTTTAGCAACATTCAATGCAAGAATCGATGTCTCTTGGTCATTAAGAATATCTTCTTCTACAATGATACGAATTTCACGCCCTGCCTGCAATGCATAGGCACGTTTAACGCCAGGAAATTCGCCGGCAATTGCCTCTAGCTTTTCAAGACGCTTAATATAAACCGCCAGTGTCTCGCGACGAGCCCCTGGACGAGCTGCAGAGAGAGTATCTGCAATAAGAATAAGTGGATCGTACAACGTTTTAAAAGCAACTTCTTCATGGTGTGCCGCAATAGCATTCACCACTATAGGATCTTCTCCACAACGACGAGCTACTTCAGCACCAATCTGAGCGTGTGGCCCCTCATGGTCTGAGGATACAGCCTTCCCAATATCATGCAAAAGTCCAGCACGTGCAGCAAGGTCAGGCCGTGGAAATCCAAGCTCTTCAGCAAGCATTCGCGCCATGGTCGCCACTTCAATACTATGTGCAAGAACATCTTGAGAAAATGAAGTTCTAAAATGCAGCTGTCCCAAAAGCATAATAATCTCTTGTGCAACATTATGGAGATTAAGACGCGCTACCGCATCTTTCCCTTTACTCTGAATAATCTCATCGACTTCACGCTCCATATCCGCAACAGTCTCTTCAATACGTGTTGGATTGATCCGTCCATCAGTTACCAATTTTTCGAGTGTGCGACGAGCGATTTCACGTCGAACTGGATTGAAGCCAGAAATAGTAATAATCTCAGGCGTATCATCAATAATGATATCGACACCTGTGGTCATTTCGAGCACCTTGATATTGCGCCCCTCTTTTCCGATAATACGGCCTTTCATATCATCGTTAGGAAGCGTCACAATACAGATGGTATTGCTCGAAACATAATCAGATGAATACCGCTGCATTGCATCAACAATGATATGAAGCGAACGCTCGCGTGCCGTTAAGCGCGCTTCTTCTTCCGCTTTTTGTAACCATTTTTCGTGGGAATGTTTTACTTCTGCTTCGAGCGTTTCAAAAAGAACCCGTCGGGCCTCTTCTTGCGTCATATACGCCAGTTTTTCTAAGCGACTCGTAAGATCGGTCTGCAGAACCTTTACACGCTCCTGATTAATTCGCAATTGGTCAGACAGACGGGAAAGTTCCCGCTCTTTCTGCTGGAGTTCCATTTTGGTAGAATTAATCCATCGCTCTTTTTCATCAAAAGCTTCTTTTTGTGCGGTCAACTTTGATTGAACGCGCTCAAATTCGGCCTGTTCGCGTTTAAGTTCATTTTTAAATTCAATACGCCGCTTGTGAACCTCTTCTTTCAACTGGAAAGAAGCCTCACGCTTTTCGGCAGCTATTTCTTTTTGAGCCGCAGCGCGCTCGAGCTCAATAGAGCGAGCAATACCCTGCGCTTTTGCAGTCTTGCCAACTGCTACCACCATGAGGGTAAGGCCGACAATACAAGCCGCGCCCCCCGCCACTAAAATTAAAAAAGTCATTGCTCCCCCGATCACATTGTAAAGACTCAGTAGGAAGAACAACGTCTTCTTGAACAAGAAACCAATAACTTAAAGCGCGCTTATCTCACGATCGATCAAATCAATAAGATATTCACTCTTTTGATAATTCTGAAGTACCGTTTTTTCAAGTAGACGAACCTCTCTCGCAAGCATCAAGGCCACCATTACGGCGGCCTTTTTTTGGTCTGGAGATTTCATCCGGTTACTAACCTGCTTCATCAACGAATCAACATGTGATGCAAGTTCACCAACCGTGCCACTTCCTTCATCGCTTATGAGAGAATATACTTCACCACAAATCGTTACAGAATAGTGCTCCACTTCTTGCTTCATGGCTGCAACTCTTTCTCCAGCAACGAGTCTATGTTGTGAATAAGTTCGTCGACGGCCATTTTAGCCATTTCGCGCTCTTCATCAAGCTCTTTGCTATTTTTTGTCGACATTAAAACTGTCTCTTCAAGACGAGCAACTTCACCAGACAAGCGGGTATTTTCTTCTAACAAAACTATCCGCTCTTGTTTAAGCTGCTCGATAAACTCAAGATCCTGTTTTTTGCTCTGCACAAGTTTAGCAATTTTTTCTTCAAGAATTCGTAGAACTTCCATCGGCGCCTCTTCTTTTTATCAACCTTTTGCCATCATAACAACGAGGTTGATTTTAGTAAGAAGCGACTCTATCTGTCAAGAACTGTGTTACTTTTTTGAAACACGTACCAAATGCTCAAACGCAGGAAAATCAAGAATCGCAATTTGGCTGAGCATTTTGCGGTTTAATTGAATATTCGCTTGTTTAAACTGGTGTATCAAGACACTATAGGTTGTTCCACATTTTTCTGCTGCAGCAGAAATTCTGTTGATAAAAAGAGCACGCATGTCACGTTTTTTAAGCTTACGCCCAACAAAAGCAAATGCCATTGCACGAAGAAGCGTTTCTTTTGCTCTTCTAAAAACATTCTTCCTTTGCCCCCAGAACCCTTCAGTCTTATTCAGAAGTCGCTTATGGCGCTTTTTGGTGACTACACCACGCTTTACTCTAGTCATGTCGATTATCCTCTATACTTTAATTACTTATAAAATTGAGATAAGATGCACTGCATCACATTTTTGAACGTATCCACCACCGCGCAACTGCCGCTTACGCTTTGCAGTCTTATCGGTCATTAAGTGACGTCTTCCCGAACGGGAACATTTAATGAGGCCACTTTTTAAAAGCGTGAATCTTTTACGTGCACCTGAGTGCGTTTTTGCTTTATTTGCCATTTTATCGCCTTATTTCTTTAATAAATAGATTCTTGACCAGAGACTATCCGCCTTTGATTCACTCTCTACTGCCACTGTTTTCCCACCAAAATCAGCTGCCGACAAAGCCTTGAGGAATCGTTCAAAGAGGAGTCCTCCCTGCTCTTCTCTCATAGCCGCTTCGCGACCACGAAAGACAAGCGTCACCTTGACATGTTTTCCTTCGAGAAGGAAGCGCACAGCCTGATTTGCCTTGGTAAGAAGATCATGCTCAGCGATTTTAGGACGGAACTTAAGCTCTTTAACCTGCACAACGTGCTGCTTTTTCTTAGCCTCAGTTGTCTGCTTTTTACGCTCATACTGAAGCTTGCCTAAATCGACAAGCTTTGCAACAGGAACGCCTTCAGCACCTTGTTCAGAAATGATAACAAGGTCTAACCGAGCTTCTTGTGCTGCAGTGAGAGCATCGCGCCGCGATATCACGCCGCGATTTTCACCATTTTCCGTAATGAGCTGAACTTTATCAAACTTAATTTTTTCGTTTGATAAAGGAACATCCTTTTTCTGCCGTCCTATCATTCTGAACCTTTACTTTCAACTTTTGATTCCCCCAAAGACAAAGCATCGAGTACTGCTTTTCTGATTTTCTCTGCCAAAGCTGGCTGCTCTCTTAAAGCGGTCGCTGCCGCTTCTCGTCCTTGAGCAAGCTTTTCAGTCCCGCACGAGAACCATGCACCGGACTGCTGAACAACCTTGTTCCGCAACGCTGCATCGAGAAGATCATACTCTTTACTAATGCCTTTTCCAAAAATCAAATCAACTACTACAACCTTGAAAGGTGGAGCCATTTTGTTTTTAGCAATTTTAACTTGTACGCGATTACCGCGGTCCACACCTTCTTTATCCTTGATAGACTCAATTCGACGCACTTCTATACGGAGTGACGAATAGAACTTAAGGGCTTTCCCACCTGTTGTTGTCTCTTTAGGCGCAAATGCCATCGCACTAATATTTTGTCGAACTTGGTTGATAAAAATGAGCACAGTCTTTGATTTATGTACAACAGGCGTTAGTTTTCTTAATGCTTGCGACATAAGACGCGCCTGAAGACCGACATGCTGATCACCCATATCACCATCAAGTTCTGTCTTGGGAACAAGAGCTGCCACTGAATCGATAACAACCACGTCAATAGCTGCAGAGCGAATTAGCATTTCTGCAATTTCAAGCGCCTGCTCTCCATAATCGGGTTGCGAAATAATCAATGAATCAATATCAATTCCAATTGAACCTGCATAAAGAGGGTCGAGAGCGTGCTCAGCATCGATAAATGCGCACGTTCCACCCTTCTTTTGTGCTTCGGCAACAACTTGCAAAGCAAGTGTTGTTTTACCGGATGCTTCGGGACCGTATATTTCTATAACACGTCCACGAGGTAGCCCACCGATACCAATAGCGGTATCAATTAATATCGACCCTGTCGAAATGGCATCAAACGAGACAGAAGGCGTCTGTCCCAAAAGCATTATAGAGCCTTTACCATACTGCTTATCAATTTGTGCAAAAACAGCATCTAGTGCTTGACGACGATCACCTGATACAGTTTGCTTCTGCTTTTCTGTCACGTTTTACTCTTCGTAATAAACTGGTTCCGGACGTTGTGATTTCTCATAATGTTTAATTGTAGCAGAATTGTTGAGAGAAGCAATAAATCCTGCAGAAAAGAGTTGTAAATCTAACTCAGATTGCACTATTGCTTGTTCAGTTTTCTCTGGTGCGCCACTCATCATTTCTAGCTTATCCAAAACAACGATAACACCCTGCTCTTTGGTCATATAAGAAAATGCATAGTGAGGATGTATCATCTTCTTCATGCGAGCAACAGGAAGTCCCTCTTTTTCGAGAACAGGCCATTGTTCACTCTGAGGAGAAAGGTCACTATATTTCTTAATAGCTACTCCTTCATAAGACTTTATAGCCGCATCAAATGAGCCAGAAGTCGAGAGGACGGTCAGCCGTTTAAGTTCATCGCTCATTGCACGGAGTGCCTTTTCTTCAATAAGATCGGATTTTACGCGATCTTTGACCTGTTCAAAAGGAAGCGCTGCCCCGGCTTCGAATGTGTCGAGGCGGACCAGTAAAGCCCCTTTCTCGCTCGTTGCGGCACGAGTCTGCCCGGGGCGCATTATTTCAAATAAAAGGCTCTCTGCTTGATTATCTTTTTTCGAGGCAAGCGCTTTTTGTGACATTAAGGGAAGTTGCCGCATCACGCCACCATGTTTTGAAACAAAGTCTTCAACACGGCTGCCTTGAATCTGCTTTGATTCAATAGCAAACCGCTGCTTGAATTTACCAAGGACAACAGCGCGCTCAACTTTTGCTTTTACCTCTTCAAACGGTTTTTTATCAAATTCTTTAAGATGTTGAGTATAATAGCGGCGAATTTCAACTTCGCTTGCGGTCATACCATACGAATCGGAAGTAAAGGTCCAGGCTGTTCCCGAACGCTTATCTTCACTCCAATAACGCTTAGTTGCTCCATTCTCTTTATCGTAGAAAGCTTTAAGCTCACCTTCAGAAAGAGGCTTCTTGCTTTCTCTCGCAATAAACGTAGAGAGTGGCAATTTTATGATCGAATATGATCGCTGTGCCTTGAGCTCTCGTTGGCCTGTGCGTTGCTCATTGCGTGGCGAATAGACAAAGCTTGGCAGAATTGATTGTAATACAGTAAGAGCAACAACTTCTTCAACTTGATGCTCAAAGTCTGACATCGATATTCCGCTATGTCGGAGATGCTTTTGTAGAGCCTGCCCATCAAGCCGTCCTCCTTTAAAAAGATGGAGAGGAATGATCTCAGGCATGGTGCGCACGACAAACGAGGAATCGCCCATCCGCTCACTTACATAGAGAGGCGACATATGCCGAAGACCGCTTTTAAATGCAACTTCAGCAAGTAATTCTTTTTGTATCAAAGCTCTAAGTGCAATGTCTTGTGGCTTACCAGAAAGCCCCTGCATCTCCAAAATGGAGTCGGCATAGCCGCCAAGGCGAGCGTGCAGCTCACGAATTTCGCTGGTGAGTTCTGCTTTTTTAAGTTCAAGCGATCGGGCGGTGATCGGACGACCATTAACCGTTACGACAACCCCAGAACGGCCACCACCCAGTCTTCCCAAAAGCATAGAGAGAAGCGTAGTCCCTGCTAGAGAAAGGAGCGTTATCCATAAAACTGCTTTATAGACTCGCTTCCCCATAGAATTTCGCATTAGAGAAATCATTATAACACCCTCAACTTTTCCTTGTGCCGAAGATCAGAGAACTACTCTGATACAGCAACTATTGTAACACTTGCTAATTTATCGCGCTGCTTGATGCTTTGCACCAGCTTGCTCAACTCAGCACGATCCATTGTTTCCGTTAATACCTGATACCAGATAACTTTTTTGCCTCGCGCTGTTCGACTTGTGCGCTCAGCAACATGTGAGGCTATACCACGCTTTTTGAGTCTTGCAACATATGCTTTCGCCGTGCTCTCGGTACTAAAACCGCAAAGCTGCGCATATGCTTTACCCACAAGCTCTTTAGTCTTTTCAGGCTCTTTTTCGGTTGTACTTATTTCACTTTCATCACGCTCATCAGAAGAATCATCTTCGACTTCAGATTCGGACTCAGGAGCTTCTTCAGAAAATTCGCTTGTCCGATTTGCTAGATTTGTGAGAGCATGTTGTATTTTGTCAGCAAATCGAACTTCATCTCCAAGTGAAAGCTCTTCGCACATGCGTTTCTTACCAATAAAATATCCTGCCAAAAAAATGAAAAGCGCCCCCAAAAGGAGAACCACCACAACCTGGGAAAGTTCACGCTCAGAAAGCACGACCCCATTCTTTTTATTCTCTTGTTCGTTCATTACCATTCACCTATTGAGATTGCCCATAACCTGTTCTATATATAAATCAAGAGTCGACAATGTCAAGTTTGCCTCACATATAGAAGTCTTTGCAAGCGCCCCCATCTCTCGTTCCAAAGAGCGAGCGAATTTACGCCAAAAAGTGAGCTGTCGCTTTGCATATTGCCGGGTTTTTTGTTGGATACATTCAAGTAAAAGATCATAATCTCTCCCCTCTTCATCGCACGACAAGTAACGCAAAATTTCTCCATACCCAAGGAGTTTCTTTTTCTCGAGGAATGTGCGCCATGCAAGAGGCAAACCCTCAACTTCGCGTAGCCACCCTTGTGCCATCATTTCAAAAACACGCTGATTGATACGCTCATACAGTTCGCTTCGCTCACGAGTTAAAAAAATAAAATAAGGACTCCCCTCTATCGGAGTATAGAGTGGCGCACGAGCAGAAGGCATCTTCCCTTCTGCAAGAAGGTCAAGCGCACGGCGAAGTCGATAAGGGTCTTTTGTTTTTTCAAGATCACGAGCTCTCAGCGGGTCTTTTTCAAGTAGCAATTGCCAAGCAGCTTCACGGTCAAAGTCAAGAGAGCTATGGCTCTCTTTTTCACTGCACGCTCCCTCAAAATCTTCGTCGACCGCTCCTCCCGGCACGAAGAAAAGCGACCAGAGATAAAAGAGCGACCCGCCCGTAATAAGGGGGATGTTGCCGCGCGACCAGACCTCATGAATAGTTTTTTCGATATAAGCCCGATAAGCAAGTGCCGAAAAATCAACAGGCTCTGTAAAAAGATCAAACCCGTGATGGAGCACCGATGACTGCGTGGATGACTGTGCCGACAAGCCAGGCTTTGCAGTTCCAATTGAAAGCGGTGCATAAAATTGGCCTACGTCAGCATTAACAACTTCAACGGGTAGTTTTTGGGAAAACCGTTCAGTTGCAGCAGTTTTTCCAACCGCCGTAGGCCCCGAAAGAATAATAAATGTCTTCTTATTATTATAAGTATTCATTACATCTAATAGCGCGCGGGCAAGCTAACGCTCTCCTTGCATATTCTTGTTTTGTCGACATGTACAACGAAGCTGTTCAACAACTAAGTCTTGATTTTTATTCTGTATCAAAGAAATCTCTTCAACCAAAAGCGATTCCGCTTGTTGAAGCAAGTTCTTCTCTCCAAAAGAGAGTGGCTTGCGAACCTCAATCGCACGTAAATCACGATAAATTTCAGAAAGTTCCTGAAGGCTTCCCGTACGCAGCTTGAGCTGATACGATTTATTCCGCTTATTCCAGCTGCTAACCGAAAACTCCGCCGGACGCTCTTGTTGAACAGGTCCAGAAAGCGTACAGAAGACAAGCGCTACGTTCTCTTGTGTTGATAAGCAGCGCAACCCAACAGAGAGTGCATTTTCTGTCGGGACCAAAACAGTAACATCCTTGTGAAGAAACGAAAGTTCGTAGAAAGTTGTCAAAACTCCACCGACATTTCTTTCTATTATTCTACTAATTCTCGCCACACCATGACCGGGATAAACAACATTTTCTTGGGAATTAAACACAGGCGACTCCTTTATGATAAGTATAAAACTCACCCTCATAAAGGCCTTCACCCACATTTTTTATTGTATGCAAAAAAAATACTTTCGTCTATTGCACTTTAGATTTATGCGCAACGTGATCACGATACCACCGCACAAAGGAAACAACCATCATTGCACCAACCATCGCAGGGAGCCACCAGTTTTCAGCAATCCAGTAAGAAAGCGATTGCCGTGGATCATGCGTCGAATAATCTTCAAAAATCGCCTTATACCGCTCAAGGCACTCATCGATAATATCAAAGAGTTTTGCAAGCGGAATTGCGTTCAATTTAAAATAAAGACTCATTAAACTAAACCAAGGAAGATCGCGTGCCTGATCACGCACCATCGTTGTCATTAAAAGGTTTTCGTACACCATCGCCAACAATATTGAAAATTCCCGCAAAACCACCTCGTCAGATAGAAGCTCTTTTTGACGCCCCTGCCAAAGAAGTCTTAATGGCTCAAGAGACCCGCAATTTTCGATATCTATCCGACATTGCTCTATATGCTCATTAGAAAATCCGATAAACATAAAATAGAAATGGCGCCCCGCGCCATGCTCTGTTACAAAGGCAATATGACGGTCAAAAAACGATCCCGCAGGGCAAGAAGTTGCCGCATCACTCCTACCACTCAACATCACAGCCAACAAAAAAACTGCTCCTAATACAAATAGCTCCCTCAGATTTATTATCTTCATCGCTCATACTCCTTTATAATTAATAGTCTTCGAAAACAAGTTTCTCAACAACAAAGTCTCGTCGAAAAAACCGACGCCGCCAAGCCCCCTCGTCAAAACAGCGGCAGAGCGGAAGGCGAAGGGGCGGGAAGACGAGACTATAGGGAGCCAGGGATAATTATCGGACACGAAGGCGCTAGTAAACAGATGGAGAAATTTGAGTGCGGTAGACTCATATTAGTTGCGTTTAGAATTTGACAAAAGCGACAAGTTGCTTTATAAGTAAGAGCAGAATGCGATATCTTAAAAAGACATATACAGGATGAATACTATGGGAAAAATAATCGGAATCGATCTTGGAACAACAAACTCAGTCGTTGCCGTTGTCGAAGGTGGAAAGCCAACAATAATACCAAATAAAGAAGGTCAAAACACCACTCCTTCAATTGTTGCCTTCACCAAAGAAGGGGAGCGTCTCGTCGGTGTCGTTGCAAAGCGCCAAGCGGTCACCAATCCAGAAAATACTATTTATTCAGCAAAACGTTTTATCGGCCGCATGTACGAAGATACGACTGACGAAACAAAACGTATCCCCTACCGTCTTGCAAAACAGAGCAATGGCGGCGTCGGTATTGTTGCACAAGGGAAAGAATATACCCCCCAAGAAATTGCGGCCGCTGTACTTTCTTTTCTCAAACAATCTGCTGAAGACTATCTTGGTCAAAAAGTAACCGAAGCGGTTATTACTGTTCCTGCCTATTTTAACGATGCACAAAGACAGGCCACAAAAGATGCGGGTAGAATTGCAGGGCTCGATGTAAAACGTATTATTAACGAACCAACAGCTGCAGCACTCGCCTATGGCGTCGATAAAAAAAAGAATGGCACAGTCGCGGTATTTGACTTTGGCGGCGGTACCTTTGATATCTCAATTCTCGAAATTCACGATGGTGTTATTGAAGTAAAATCGACCAATGGAGACACCCACCTCGGTGGTGACGACATCGATCACATCATTATCGACTACCTCATCGCTGAGTTTAAAAAAGAACAAGGCATTGATCTCAGCAAAGATCGCATGGCATTACAAAGACTCAAAGAAGCTGCAGAAAAAACAAAGATCGAGCTCTCAAATATGCTCGAAACAGAAATTAATCTTCCTTACATTACAGCTGATGCAACTGGACCTAAGCATCTAACACTCAAACTATCTCGCGCTAAGCTTGAATCACTCTGCCAAGACGTATTTAGACGCTTATTAGAGCCTTGCAAGCGTGCTGTAGCTGATGCACAAGTCACAAAACAGCAGATCGACGAAGTAATTCTCGTTGGCGGCTCAACGCGCATTCCCAAGGTTCAAGAGCTTGTAAAAGAATTTTTTGGCAAAGAACCAAATAAATCGGTAAATCCTGACGAAGTTGTTGCGGCGGGTGCAGCCATTCAAGGCTCAGTCCTCACGGGAGAAACTACCGATGTACTTCTCCTCGATGTTACGCCTCTTTCGCTCGGTATCGAAACATTAGGCGGTATAACGACCAGGCTCATCGAACGAAATACTACAATTCCAACGCGTAAATCACAAGTCTTTAGCACTGCAGAAGACAACCAGACTGCCGTCGATATCAAAGTAGTACAAGGCGAACGCGAAATGGCTGCCGACAACAAACTACTCGGTCAATTCAGGCTCGAAGGCATCCCTTCAGCACGCCGTGGACTACCACAGGTCGAAGTTACTTTTGACATCGACGCAAATGGTATTGTTCATGTCTCTGCAAAAGATAAGGGAACAGGTAAAGAGCAGCGGATTAGCATTACCTCTGGCGGTGGACTTTCTAAAGAAGAGATCGATCGTATGGTAAAAGAAGCAGCTGAACACGCGGCAGAAGACCAGAAAAAACGCGAAGTGACCGAAAAACGTAATCGTCTCGATGGCGCCATTCTCGAAGTAGAACAAAACCTTCGTGAATACCGCGAAAAAATTGGTGAAGAAGAAGCAACCAAGCTCAGCGCTGCAATAGAACAGGCAAAGGCTACACTTAAAGATTCCGCCCAAGATGGAGAAAAACTCCAACAAGCCTTCGATGACCTTATGAAAGCTTCACAAAAATTGGCTGAGGTACTTTATAGCCAGCAACAAGAGAAAAAGGACGCTTCAAACAACGCAGATGATTCATCCTCACACAAAGAGGGTCCTATTGACACTGAAGCAGAAGAAAAGTAAATAATCAGAAGATAATAAGTATCAATTAAAAAGGTGGTTTGCTTTTGAACATGCACATAACTGTGCCCTGTTACTAAAGTCTGACCACCTTTTTAAACACCCTACTGCAAAAAACAATTAAGAACGAAAGATCGTCCATGAGTATTGGCGCTGGTCTCGTTGGCCTCCCAAATGTCGGAAAATCAACTCTTTTTAACGCACTTACCAAATCATCGGTACCGGCTGAAAACTATCCCTTCTGCACCATCGATCCCCATAAAGCAATCACCCCGGTCATTGACGAACGCATGCCACGCCTTCAAAAACTTTTCAACTCACAACGGCTCATTCCCGCAACCACACAATTTGTTGATATTGCCGGCCTTGTAAAAGGTGCTGCCGAAGGAGAAGGACTTGGCAATCAATTCCTCAGCCATATTCGCGAAGTCGACCTTATTTTACATGTACTTCGCTGCTTTGAAGACTCAAACATTGTCCACACAAGTGACGCAATAAACCCTATTTCAGATTTTGAAACCATCATTACTGAACTTGGGCTCAAAGATCTGGACTCCATAGAAAAACGATTGCAAAAAATCGAGCAACTTCTCAAAATAAATAAATCAAACCCGGTACAAGAAAAACAGCTCCAGCAAGAAAAAGTCACGCTTGAAAAAATCAAAATTGCTATCAATAATTCTGACTGGGAAGAAGTTCGGGCCCTCGTGCGCGCAACAACCGTCGAAATGATTCCACTCATCTGCGCCAAAAACTATCTGATTATTGCCAATATTGCAGAAGCAGAAATTGCTGATGACGGTTATAAAAACAACCCTCATTACAATACACTGGTCGCAAAATTCGGCGGAGATCGCGTAATTCCTATTTGCGCACGGGCCGAGTACGAACTCTCTCAGATGCCCGAAGAAGAGGCTGCCGAATTTATGAGCATGATGGGGCTCAAACAGTCAGGACTCCAGACAATTATCGAAAAAACATACGAAAATCTCGGCCTCATTACTTTCTTCACCTGCGGTCCTCAAGAGATACACGCCTGGCCTATCAAGCGCGGAACAAATGTACGCCAAGCAGCGGGAGAAATTCACTCCGATCTCGAGCGCGGTTTCATCTGCTCAGAAATCTACAATTGCAAAGATCTCTTTGAAACAAAAAGTATCAATGCACTCAAAGACCAGGGAAAGATCAGAACCGAAGGACAAAATTATAGCGTCCAAGATGGCGATATCATCCTCGTAAAATTCAACGTATAAAATCCGCTATTCAACATCATTGAGTAATTTTTTGAGCAACTTGGTGTCGGTACACTGCTCAATAGCCCGATCAATAGTAGCTCGCACAAATGCCTTAAGGCGAGAGCAAGATTCAGTAAGGTCTTGCTCTTCTTTTTGTAAGGCAACTATATCTGCATCCCCTTGAGACACCAACCGTAGCGCTTCCCCAAGACGCTCCTGCACAAGCTCAACATAGGTTGCAGAATCTTTAATAGTGGCTGCAGAAAAGACCATGTAAGCATCAAGCTCATTTCGTTCAATAATCGCAACCTGCGCACGACACTCTTCTACCTGGGCTCTCAGTAATTTTTGCAAAATAGCCCGCCTAAAACGGAGGTTCGACTGCTCTTCTTGTTCAAGCAGCAACTGCTCTTGCGCGCGCTCCGCTCTCAATTCTTCTTTCTTTGCCTCAAGATAGCTCTCTTCAAAGCGTTCCTTGGGGACAGACGCTCCATCAATTACCCACGCCTCAGACGATTTACTCAAATCAGACTCTTTCCGATGAATAAACCGTTTTCCCTGAATTCGCTCTTCTTTTTGCGATAGCTTATAGTCTCTGACCACTTCAGCCTGAAGAAAGTCTACGACGCCTACAGTCAATAAAATTAAAGCCAAACATAGTTTTTTTGACAGTATCTTCATTATCATACGGGTACACCTGCATTAAAGGGTTCTCAACAGTTCTTTATTGTTAAAATTATACTATACTTAAAAGAAAGCATAAGAATAAAGGAGGCGCTGATATTCTATGAATAAAATGAAAAAGAAAAAAGGATATTTTTCGATCTCTGCGGTTGCCGAAATGTTTTCGGTTCACCAGCAGACCGTACGCCTCTATGAGAGAGAGGGGCTTATCTCCCCCCGACGGTCTGAAGGTAACACGCGCCTTTTTTCTGAGGAAGATGTTGAGCGTCTTGAAGAGATCATCTACCTTACGCATAAATTAGGGATTAATCTCGCGGGCGTTGATATGATTCTCAAACAACAAAAACGCATTGATCGTCTCCAAAAAGAGATCAATAGCATGTTTAAAAAACTTCAACGCGAAATTGAAACTGAAAAAGAAAATACTCAAAATGATTTATCAAGCGCCACGCAACGCCTTATGCTCCTTAAAAAATCAAAGAAAGAGATTCATCAAACCCCACTCCTTACCAATAATAAAATAAAGGACCTTCATGATTAACAATCAATACCCATTTGATGAAAGTCAGCTTATTGTCTCATACGACCTTCTTCGCCTTATTGATTGGCTCGTCAAAAACGACCCAGAGTCTATCAAAAAAATTGTAGAAACTGCGCAGCAAAATGGCTACAACACCACCACAAAACACCGGCATTCAGTGCTCAATGCGACGACCGATCTACGTGAAAGCATCACCGGATTCTTTCTTCTCCTTGAAGAGGCATTTCTTGAAACAGCAGAACTAGAAGAAAACGATAAACATTCTACCGCCACACCCGCTTCCATTATCACGACAATTGAGGCTATTGATTCAAGTCTCTGCGACAAAGAGACGCTCCTTAAAAGTACTGAACGGACTCAGCGGGCGCTCAAGCAAGATGACTTACAAAATCCAAAAGAACTTTTTTATCGCGAATTACTCAAAAGCTGGAAGCCGCGCAAAAAGTCACTTTCTCATTAAATATGCTCAACTCTGATCTCTAAAGTTGTATGGGTAGAATAGTAAAGAATTTTTATCGGTTCAAACAAGCTAGCAACTCTTTCCCCGCTCACCCTAGACTATCCATGGTTGTGAAGTCCGCTCACCCTGAGCTTGTCGAACGGGTAAGAGCGGTAAATGATCTTATAAAAATATTCGCTTATTTATGTGTCGCTCTATGGATTCGACGAGCTCACCATGAGCGAGAGGGCCCCCGTTCTACGGGGCAATCAAAGCCACTACCTTTGGTGATGGTTAAGTTTAAATGGAAAAACACTCTGGATGAGCGGTTTGTATCGAAGTATGTAATAATAAGATAAAAGAGTTTCATAATGAAAATGGCGTTAGCGGTAAATACCATTAAAAAAGTGGCTTGAAAAAACCAATTGATTCTAAAGAAGACCGCAGAGAATTCATAGGCAACCCAAGCACAGAAGAATAACACCCTTCTATACTCTTTACAAAGAGTGCACCAACGCCTTCAACCTCCAAAGCGCCCGCCGTCAAAAGAAAATCCTTATGAACCGAAAGATACCAAGGAATCCATACCTCTGGCAAATCAAGCAGCACCCTACTCCGCACTGACGCACTCGATTCTTGTTCACACTCCCAATCACCAGAAACCCGTCGCACATACGCTCTACACACATAACTCGTTACAACAAAAACAGGCTTACAACTCAGAGCCCTCAACATCTCAACCGCTTCTTCATAACTGCGTGGCTTACCCATGGTTAAATTATCGGACGTGGCAACGAGCGTGTCGGCAGCAAGAACAAAAAGTCGATCAACGGAAAACAATTCCGCGGCAGCAGCAAGATTGATGGCACCAACTTTGTGTGCGGCTAAAGAGAGCGTAAACCCTTCAAGATCACTAATCAAATGGGCGTTAACTATTGGCTCTTCATAAGAATGTGCCACCTGAATAAAGGGAATCCCTGCATCACGCAAAAGCTTTTGTCGAGTAGGAGAAGACGAGGCTAAAAGTAAAGGGAACATGAATATATTCCAGAGAAAAATGAGCACAAAAAATGGCTGGGGCGGAAGGATTCGAACCTCCGAATGCCAGGACCAAAACCTGGTGCCTTACCGCTTGGCGACGCCCCAACCTCAACTTTTAAAAAAGAACGCTCAGAGATTAATCGAGCGAACCTTCGTCATCACTACGAGGACCGGTCCAGTTACCTGCAGCAATGCTGTCAGCAACTTTTTGGTATTCTGCAGTGATTTGCTCTTCGATTGTCGAACGCATCTCTGAATTAAGAGGATGCACGATATCGCGGAAAGTTCCATCTTTTCTGCGACGCGAAGGCATAGAAACAAAGACTCCTTTGTGTCCTTCGATGATCTTAAGGTCACGAACAATGAAGCAATCATCGAAAACAATGGTGGCATACGCTTTAAGTCTGCCGCTATCAGTAGCTGGATAGACCTTAACTTCTGTAATTTTCATAATCTGTAGCCTCTATGCTTGCGTCTTGTTAAACCAGGAAACACCAAATCACGAATATGATGTCCCTTTCAACTAATTCCTGTAGTATCCTACGAGTTTGTACTTTTCTTGTCAACTATTTATTGGTTAAAAATCAAAAAATTCTTTCCTAAAAACACTTCACAAAGGCTTATACACCATTTTATTGTAAAAAAGAAGCAGAAAAGTATTTTCGCATCCAAAGGAACCCGTCTCATGAAAAAGCAATTTTTATTATTTTTAACACTCTGTGGACTACAGCAAGAAACTCAATCAGCTGAACTCAAAAACGAAGACTCCCTATTCTTTGAAAAAACAGCCAAAACTAAACTCGATGATGTCTCCTATGTTTTTAAAAACAAACTAGACAAAGGCGTAGTTAAAGCATTTAACAATAACCCTTCACCTGAAACATTTCTAAGCCTTGCTGAAACAATCGACAAGATTACTGAGAAAGCTTCTACAAGAGCTGAAGATGTCAACTTTAACACTTTATATAAGTATAAATCAAAATATCTTGCCTACGCACTGTTCAAAGAGCTATCTGTCTTTTATAAAAAGAATAAATTCGACCTCAACAAACTTTTAAGCGATCACTATCCCGCACTCGGGCATAAAATCACAGACGAACTCTTGCAGGTCGATTTCTTCGTGCAATCAAGGGACATTATGAGCGACTTTGTAGTAAAAAAAACCAAATCTCTCGAGTTAGAAAAGCAACTCAGCATTCTAAAAGAGTTAAGCACTTATGCTCTACCAGCACATCAATTCGATACTTTCTCTGACCAAATAATACGGCTAGAAAACAGACTGCTCGAACGAGACCAAAAGCTCTTTACAGAATTTGCAACAGCACTCACAAAATTATCTTAACTTTGCTGCACGCAGTTTTGCTGAACGAGACGAAGGATTAGCGGCAAGCTCTTCCGGTGATGCAATAACTATCCGACGCGTAAGCTCCTCAAACTGCTCCTTGTGCTCACGGAAATAGTGCTTGACCAAGCGATCTTCAAGAGAATGAAAACTAATGCACACTACCCGTCCACCCGGCACCAGAACAAGCGGAAGATGTTTTAAAAACGTTTCAATATTTTCAAGCTCATGATTCACCGCAATCCGCAGCGCTTGAAACACTCGTGTTGCAGGGTGGATCATGCCGCGCTTTACGTGTAAAACACTCGTAATCGCCGCTACAAGATCACCCGTTGTTTTAATGCGTTTTTGCATGCGAAACTCAACAATAGCATGCGCAATACGACGCGATTGCCGCTCCTCACCATACCGCCAAAAAATTTCAGCAAGCTCCTGCTCAGACGCCTGATTAACAATCGACGCCGCCGTCACCGTATAGTGCGCAGGCGACATCCTCATATCAAGCGGCAAATCAACCGAAAAAGAAAATCCTGGCGCTGTCGCAATCTGAAATTGCGATGTACCAAAATCAACCAATACGCCATCAACTCGCTTTACGTCATTTTTCTTCATCAAAAGCGGTAATTGAGCAAAATTTCCCCAGATAAATTCAATACGCCCAGGAAATTCTTCTTGCACCTGAGCGCTATTTAATTCAATCGCATTTTTATCCCAGTCACAGGCAATAACTCGACAGTTCGGCTCCTGCGTCAAAAGAGCACGCGTATGCCCTCCACCACCAAAGGTTGCGTCCAGATAGACTCCCCCTGGCTTCGGCGCCAAATACTCGACAACTTCACGAAGCAAAACCGTTTTATGTTGATAACTCACTGCTGCACCAATGCCGTAGCAATATTTTGAAGACCAATGTCATGAGACGCTTTTAATAAAATCGCCCCATCGTCAGGAAGAGAATGATTCAAAAGCTCTGCAGCCTCCTGCCACGAAGCAACAATTTGATACTGTAACCCACGAGGAACCGTCTGCTCAATCGCACGAATCGCTTCACCAACAAAAATAGCCCGTTGTATCGTTGAAGTTTTACGCAAAGAGCGGCCCAATTGACGATGCCAAAAGACCGTATTTGCACCAAGCCCCAACATGTCTCCTAAAACAGCAATCTTCGTGCCACGCACTTCAAGCCGATCAAAAGCCATCAATGCCTCTCGCATACTCTCTGGATTTGCATTGTACGCATCATTAATGAGTATACCTTTTCCCGCATTAAGCCGTAACGACTGAAACCGCCCCGGAACAGCATCACCCTCTTCAAGAACCTCTTTAATGATCTGATGCGGCACGTTAAGAAAATGCGCCACCGCCGCAGCAGCCAATGCATTCGTCAGACGACCACGGTGCGGTGTTGGCAAAGTCACTTGATAGCGATCACCATACAACTTAAGAGTACAAGAGGTCGATTCACCATCGCCGGAAATACGCCGCGCCTGAATCTGATTCGTCATTTTGAGACCAAATTTCACCAGGGGATGCGAATACGAAATACCCGCCAATAAAGACTGATCACCATTAACAAAACCAATATTGTCTGGCTTGAAATACTTAAAAATAGCACGTTTTTCTGCCGCAATCTCCGCCAATGCACCCAATCCATCCATATGCTGATGAGCAATTGTGGTGATGACACCAAACGTAGGGCGAATAAGATCGGCAAGCTGCGCCATTTCACCACGAAGCGAAATACCCATTTCAAGGACCGCGCATTTATGCTCAGATTGTAACTTTAAAAGCGTCAGCGAAGCACCAACCATTGTATTATAATTTCCGGCCGAAACAAGGCAACTCGAGCCACTCTTGGTTACCATTTCAGCAATCAATTCTTTAGTCGTTGTTTTACCAATCGACCCCGTCACGCCAACAACCGGTAGAGTAAATTGAGCACGCCACGCCTTGGCGAGAGCAAAAAGCGCCCGTTCAACATCAGGAACTAAGGCAACACGCACCCGCGCAAGCGATTCAGCTGGCAATGTTTCAAGACAGGTTTTTTGAGAGAGCGCAATCATAAGCCCCGTCGCACCACGCTTAACCGCATCAGCCACAAACGCATGCCCATCAACAACCGTTCCTTTGCGGGCAATAAACAGATCCCCCGGTTTAACCAGACGCGAATCGACAACACACCGATCTAGTGCACATGTTCCCTTGCCACAAAACTGAGCTTCTGGGATTACGGTTGTAAAAAATAACTCATCGAGTCTCATACGCGTTCCTGCCATTGAGGATAAAGAAAAAACTAACAAAACTTGCTTGTAATTATACTGGAAATAAAAGTGTCTTTCTTTAGCCAGTTTGTCAAGAAAGAAATAGATCTTTCACGACTTTGCGCATTTTCCCGCCGAAAGCAGGGAGAATGACGCCACGGGACTCAAGAAGATCAATAAGTCTTGCAGATCTATTATACCCTATTCTGAACTTTCTTTGAATCAGGGAGATAGAGACTTCGTCAACTGACTTCACAAAACGCTCCACATCGCCCAAAAGCGGGTCGTTGGCATCGCCCGCATCATCCCCTCCATTACCCCCGCTACCTCCATTGCCCCCCTCATCAACAACCTCATACTCTGGAGAACGCTGTGCGCGAATATATTCAAGAACCGCGTGAAGTTCAGCATCATGGACAAATGCACCCTGCATACGCTCACAAGTTCCTTTGGGATGCAAGAAAAGAAGATCACCTTTACCCAAAAGTTTTTCTGCCCCTGTCTGGTCAAGAATAGTGCGAGAGTCGATTTTTGAAGCCACCTTGAACGCAATACGTGCGGGAAAATTTACTTTAACAAGACCGGTCAGCACATCAACCGAAGGGCGTTGTGTTGCAACAATCAGGTGAATTCCAGCGGCACGTGCCATCTGGGCAAGTCGCGCTAAGCCCGGTTCTACCTCTTTTTTTGCAACCATCATAATATCAGCAAGCTCATCAATAACCACTACTATGGAGGGTATGGAGGGCATGCTTTCAGTTTGGAGGGAATGGAGGGCGAGGGCTCTGTATTCTGCTATATTCCGGACTCCGGCCTTGGCCAATGCCCGGTAGCGCTCATCCATGACCTGTGCAAGCCAACTCAAAACTTTTGGCACCTGTGGTACATCAGTAACGACCGGAATCAAAAGATGTGGAATATCAGCATATGCCGCAAACTCAAGTCGCTTAGGGTCGACCAGTACCAATTTCAACTCATCAGGCGTACGCGCATACAAAAGGCTCAGGAGCATGGTATGCAACGCAACTGATTTTCCCGATCCGGTCGAACCTGCAACCAAAAGATGAGGGAGAGTCGCAAGATCGGCAACCACATCATTACCCCGTGTATCGCGCCCAATTATTAATGGTAACGCCCGCGTCTCGTGCGTAAATACTTTACTCGTAACACACGCGGAAAAACTTACCATATCGCGCACCGTATTCGCTACTTCAAAGCCAACCGCTTGACGACCTGGAAGCGGTGCGATAACCCGCAAGGAGAGGGCTCCAAGCGCAAGCGTCAAGTCGTCTTCGAGACCCACAATACGACTAATTTTTACATTCTCCGCAGGCGCATATTCAAAAAGTGTCACGACAGGCCCGATAGTCGTCGAAAGCACCCGCCCTTCAATGCCAAAAAGCCGTAGTTTTTCTTCGAGCTGAAGTGACCGTTCTCGTGCAGTCTTTTCACGTTCACGATTTGCAACAGGTTCTTTACTTGGTTGCAAAAGCGCCAAAGAAGGCAAAACAAAAGGCACTTCGCCATCACTGTCTTTTACCAGAGCTGTTTTTAGCGGCATTTCGGCAACAGAAAACAGCGGCTCTTTGTCGTGCCCCAATTGTTCTACAGACTCCGTATTCTTTGGCAAGCAGGCGCCTAAATCTTTCTGAATTTCAAGCCAAAACGATTCATCAAAGGCATCCTCACTATTTTCTACCCCACGCTCCTGCCTAAACCGTTCAAATAAAGCTTCAGCCGCCAACTCATCCTCAGACAGATCTTGTACATTTTTGGCCTGCTCCGTTTGATGGGTAAAAAAAGAGCCAAAAGGCAGCCGCGATATTAACGGAACAATCCAACAACTCACCCAATTTTGTATACGGGCGACACCGCTCTGCCATTTTGTTTTTATAAAATTTTTACTCCACTGCATGCCCTTTTGTATCGGTGTCACAATAGCGTCTTTAAGGGTTGCTCCTCCAGCGCAACTCCAACACCATCGACCAGCAGTACAGAGCGCATGCGCCCAGGCAAAGCGGAGCACAAGTACTGCGCCCATGCAGAGCAAAACAGTCGTAATGCTCGAAAGAACCAGTGCATCAAAAAAAGTAGTAAACGTCTGCATACACCACGTACCACAGGCTCCACCCGGCTCGCCTACGCAGCAAAAGTCTCCCCCTGCTTGCGCCGTAAAGAGTGACCAAAACGCCGCAAGTAAAGCAAGGCCTACAAAGTGCATCCCATCGAAAAAAAATCTGCTTCCAAGCGTGACAAGCCACCCAAGCAAAAGCAGTAATGGAATCAATAAAAACGCGGCACTGCCAAAACTATGAAATAAAAATGCCGACGTATACGAGCCCACAACACCACAGATATTGTGCATCAACACCGGCTTTGTCGAAGCAATATGACAATAAGGAGAGGCGTCGTGTTGGTTAAACGAACAGAGTGACAGCGCTAAAAAAATGCCCGCAACAAAGAGCCCTATGCCAAAAACATAACGCTTTATGAGTAACGACCGATGAACCATTGCCTGCCCCCTCACGAAAACCGCTCTCTTTTTATACAGAGTATAGACTAGCGAGGTGTCGCCTCAAAAAACAAGGGTTCACTACCCTTTTATGCTCCGAACCGCTCATCCCGATGGTTCGATACATTTTCCTGCGGAAAACACTCACCATGAGCGGGGTTGAGCTTACTTTATTTCTCCGCTCATCCCGAGTGACCCAAAGGGTTGTATCGAGGGAGAAGCGGTAGGTACATCAAACTATCGGGCCTTAGTGTACTAAAAGCGCAGCAACAAAGGGAATAATCATATAAAAGCCGAGCAGCCAGAGCCACTCACGCTCCATACTCTTTTCAACGATCTTCAATAGAAAGAACGCCCCTACGCTCGCGAGCAGTAGCGACACCAGGCACGTAGGTGTTAAAAAGGAAGCCAATTCATTTTTACGCCAAAGAGCATAAGAGCCCAACACCGCGCCTCCTGCAAAAAGTGGGATCTGCAGTGCACACGAAAGCCGAAACGCCGTCGTTGCACTCAACCCCATCCACCGCCCCACCGCATAAGTCGAAGCAAGACGAGAGACCCCCGGCAAAAGAGCAATACCCTGCATCAAACCAACAGCACCCGCTTCTTTAAAACCCACGCGGTCAGAACAAGAAGCACGGCAAAATCTCAATGAAAAGAGTAGGAGCATGGTGCATAAAAAACCAAACCATAAGGGCGGTCTAGGAAGAATAATAGAGAAGAGAATATAAAAGAGCGGCGTAAAGCACTCAGCACAAAACAACATAACAAGCAAATACCAACACGTGCTCATTTTGCACGCTGACGAAAAAAGAAACTCCCTTAAAGTGGGTGCAAAGTAAACGATAAGCATCAGAACAGTAGGTCCGTGAGCAAAAAAGTCGACTGCCCAGGGGACAGAGAGACCCAATAAATCAAGGTGCCCCGAACTACTAATCGGGAGCGACTCGAGGAATATTTGCATGAGGAGATACAAGTCACACATATAAGATTTCCTTATCTTTCCAGGCTTTTTTCCGCTTTCCCTTCTACATCGATAAAAAAATGTAAAAGATGATTGCATTCTTGAACTCTTTTTACTAGATTATACCTCAGACGTAAAGATTATCAGTTCAACTCGATATAAGCTATAGAGAAAGGAGGCGTCTGAGAGTATAGAAAAAAGGGTAGTGTAAAATTACATGCAGTGCATACTATTGTTGCTTAACCATGCAAACGGTTAAGCGTTTTTAGGTTCATCAGGGAGTACTTTTTATGAAGAACCTCTTGCGTTCATTTATGTGCGTAACGCTACTAAGTTTAGTAAGCGCAGGCGCATTCGCAGATTGTGGTGTTAATGGATGTTCAACATCCGGCAGCACGACAACCGGCACAGGCTGCTGCAACGATTGCAACAGTCCAAAAACCCTTCTTATTGTTCGTGATCAAGGTGCAAACCTTGTTCTCGACCAACATCGTATGGGTTACAAATACAACGAAGAATGTTGCACCTACGGCGAATTCGGAATTTCGTATCGTTATGAGCGGAATTTCAAACAAGCTCGTCTTGCACAAAGCCTCTTTGGAACAAGCACACTCAATTTGGTCGGTAGCCAAAATTCAACCCGTCAAGGAACAACCCCAACAGTAGCTGCTAATGCATTATTAGCTGACTATTTTGGACTTGCAACTGACGAGAATTTCTCAATCTCCTTCTGCCCACGCATTCAAAACCACATTGTAGACTTCCGTCTCTATGTTGGCATGGATGAGTTGTGCGAAGGTCTCTACATGCAGCTTAACTTCCCCTTGGCCCATTCCAAATGGAATCTACAAGGCGGATGTGGCGATTGTTGCAATAGCTGCAACGACTGTAACAGCTGCAACAGCTGTAATAGCTGCTGCACAACCACAACAACGACACCAGCAACAACTCCTTCAACAACGTTGAAAACCACACCAATTCCTGCTGGTTACATGGACACCGTTGCAAAAGGTGCCCTCACCCCACTCACGACTATTCAAAAAGCCTTGAACGGTGAAGCAATTGGCCAAAAGACTGCCATGAAATATGGTAAATTCTTCGGCTGCTGCTGTGATACAACCAAGCTTGCTGGCATCTACTTCGATCTCGGTTATAACTTCTATGAGTGCCCAGACTATCACCTCGGTATCTACGCCAAAGTCGTTGCCCCAACAGGCACCGATATGGGCTGTGATACACATGCACAATCAGTCTTCTACCCTGTAGTTGGTGATTACCACTGGCAACTTGGTGCAGGTATTTCTGGTGCCGCACAACTCTACAACTGTGATGATGAGCACATGATTGATGCTTACCTCCAAGGTTATGTAACTCACCTCTTTGATCGTTCACAAGTTCGTTCATTCGATCTTAAGAATGGTGTCATGAGCCGTTACATGCTCTTGAAGGAATTCAAATCCAAAACAGATTTGACCTACAACGACAAACTCTATGCTGCAATCGACTGGACAACACGCAAACCAAAAGTACGCGTTGATGTCAAAGGCGAAGGCTTGCTCGAGTTCATCTACCGCAACAGCTGTGGCTTTGCTGCTGGCTTAGGTTATAACATCTTCGGTCGTTCAAAAGAAAAAATCTGCAACAACTGCTGTGGCGATTGCTGCAATAGCTGCTTCACACAAAGCACTAAAGTTGTTGGGATAAAGGGTTGCGCACCAGTTGATGCTGAAGGTTATTCAACAACAGCCGCAAATCCATCATTAATGGGTACAGACAGAGGCGCCTTCCAAGTGCTTAATGCAGACGTAACAGCGACCTACCATCGTATCAATGCAACACAAAGTGCTGCAACTGCATACAAGTGCGGTCAAGTTGACAACGCAATCACTCTCGATACATCAAACGCTATTGCCGCTGGTTTTGTGTATGTCAACCCACTCAACACAGTCACAATTGCCGCTGCTCCAGTTCCTACTATCATGAAGGTTGAAGAATCAGCAACAGCAAATCCTGCGCTTGCAATAACCGCTGTCGCACCTTATGGCGTTGTTTCAGGTATTACTTCAGCACCTAAGCTCCTTACAGACTCTGACATTGATCTCTGTTCAGGTGCAATGAACGGCTATGTAACACACAAGATCTTTGGTCACCTTGACTACGCATGGGAAGACTGTGATTGGAAACCAGCTGTATACGCTGGTGCCGAAGCAGAATTCGCAAGCTGTTCAGATAAGAATGCTATGAACGCCTGGGGTATCTACCTCGGCGGAAGCCTCTCCTTCTAAGCAGATCTTAGACAGACAGACAAGCATACGAGGCTCGGGTGTAAAAACCCGGGCCTCCTTTCTTTTGGGGAGAAAGATTTACGAGACCAATAATTTCACACCTCGATACGTTTGCTGTGGCAAACACTCGGTGTGAGCGGCTGTATCGAATAGGTAGAGTGGTAAAGAAATTTTATCTGCTCTAAACCGCTCGCCCTGCGCAAAAAGTGTTATTTCATTTATCTAGAGAGTCAATTGATCACCCTCCGCTCACCCTGAGCCTGTCGGAATGGGAATGAATAAGAATTTATCACCCTCCGCTCGCCCTGCGCAAAAAGTGCTATTTCATTTATCTAGAGAGTCAATTGATCACCCTCCGCTCACCCTGAGCCTGTCGAATGGGTAAGAGCGGTACATAACCTTCGACAGAGCACAATCCTAAAACCGAAATTCAACACCTATTTCTACTAAGTTCCACAAGTAACTCCCAGTCACCGGCAATAAGAGCTTCTTTTTTCTTTCTGGTCCAGCCTTTGATTTGTCGTTCAGCCTCAAAAGCTTCGTCCCGCGTTGGAAAACTATTAGAAAAAACAAATTCTACTGGGTAATGACGCGCTGTATAAAGACACCCTTGCCCTAAATAATGTTCTGCGATTCTTCTTTCAAGGTCGTCAGTGTGTCCAACATAAAAAGAACCATTTGCGCAGCGACAGTTTTTTACTCTTTTATTTTAACATATCAGTAAACAAAATCTCTTTACCGCTCTTACCCATTCGACAGGCTCAGGGTGAGCGGAGTAAGTAAATGTGCCACTCTACCAATTCCCTTCCCTTCGACAAGCCCAGGGTGAGCGGAGTGTGATAAATTCTTACTCATTCCCATTCCGACAGGCTCAGGGTAAACTCGTCAGAGCGAGCGGATATAGTATATTTCTACACAGATGTAATTATTAAGTAAGCGCCTCAAAACAGACGCATCGCTTCCGCCCAACTCGACAAACCTGCTGCCCCCAAACAACAAAAACTCGATTGACCTCAGCCCACCGCTCCCGTGGGAATATATTTTTAAGCGCACGCTCCGTCTCTTCAACCGTCTTAGTCTCAACAAGCCCTAAATGGTTAGCAATACGATGCACATGCGTATCGACACAAAGCTCTGCTTTAAAAAACGCCTCCGCTCGCACTAACGCCATTGTTTTACGACCAACACCCGGCAACGAAAGCAATTCAGCTTCACCCTGCGGAACAAGCCCCTCATGGTCCTGCAAAAGCGCAATACTTACTGCATGCAACACCCGGGCCTTCTGTCTAAAAAAACCGAGCGGCCGCACAAGAGCTTCGAGCTCTTCACGCGAGAGCGCAACAAGCTCCTGCGGCGTTTTCGCTCGCTCCCAGAGCTTTTTAAAAACAGGATAGGTCATGGTATCACGTGCACGGAGACTCAAAAGACACGAAATCAAAATTAAAAAGGGATCACGCCCGTACTCATCTATAAGCTGTACAGAAAGCGGAGGCGGGTAGTTTTTCACCACCCGCCCCATACACTCTAAAAGTTCTAATGCTGAATATATTTTTTTTGTCACAAGACCTGCTTTGCTACTTAGTCAGTTCGCGTGCCCGCTTAATAAGCTCAGCAACCGTAAGCCCGAACTCCTGCGTGCCATCCGCATTACGTAAGGTCACCGTTCCTGCAGCAGCTTCTTTCTTGCCAATCACCAACATCCATGGAATACGCTCAAGCTGTGCTGATTTAATTTTACCAGCCAATGGATCTGACGATACATCACTGTCTGCACGAATACGTTCTTGTTTAAGCGCAGCAAGTACCTGATCACCATAAGCGCGTTCGTCATCAGTAATAGTCAAAACACGTGCTTGAATTGGTGAAAGCCAGAAAGGCAATTTCCCTTTGTAATGCTCAAGCAAAATTGCAAAAAACCGCTCAAACGACCCAAAAATCGCATGATGTATAACCGCAACCCGCTCTCGCTGGCCACTCGACGCAACACAAGAAAGATCAAAATTTTCTGGCTGAACAAAATCAACCTGGATCGTCCCACACTGCCATTGACGTCCCATCGAGTCTTCAATGCAAAACTCAATTTTTGGTCCGTAAAAAGCGCCTTCGCCTTCTTTGATAGTGAAGGTATGCCCCGAATGAGTAATTGCCGATTTCAATACTTCAGTTGCACGTTCCCAAGCAGCAGGATCACCCATTGCATTGGCAGGACGTGTTGCAACCGCAATTTTAACATTTTCAAAACCAACCTTAGCAAGGGTAATAAAAATCAATTTTAAAACGGTAACAATTTCGCTTTCCATCTGAGCAACGGTACACATAATATGTGCATCATCTTGCGTAAATGCACGTACACGAAGCAGCCCATGGAGTACCCCAGAAAGCTCGTGCCGATGCACATGCCCAAACTCAGAAAGGCGCATTGGCAACTCACGGTATGAGCGTGGACGATTATTGTAAATCAAAAATGCCCCGGGACAACTCATCGGTTTAATCGCATGCACCGTTTCATCAATCGTTGAAAAATACATATTTTCGCGGTAGTACGAAGCATGCCCAGAACGCTTCCAGAGCGATTCGTTAAGCATCATCGGTGTTGAAACTTCTTGATAGTTATAATCTTGTAAAAGCTTTCTCATGAACTCTTTAAGCTCATTGATAATAATCATCCCCTTAGGATGGAAGAAAGGAAAACCAACCCCTTCTGCTTGGAACGAAAAGAGATCCATCTCTTTCCCCAACTTGCGATGATCATATTTGAGCGCTTCTTCACGCTGTTTTAAAAACGCTTCAAGCTCTTTTTCAGTTGCAAACGCAACACCAGAAATTCTCTGTAGCTGCTGTTTGTCTTTGTCTCCACGCCAATAAACGCCCGAAACATTGAGTAACTTAATCCCTTTTAAAACACCCGTTGACGCAACATGCCCACCACGACAGAGATCTGCAAAATCACCCTGGGTGGCAATGCCGACTACCTCATCAGGAATCTGCTCAATAAGCTCTAATTTAAACGGATTGTTTTTAAAAAGTCTGCGCGCTTCATCTTTTGAAACTGTTTTAAAAGTAATTGGTAGATCACGCTGTACAATTTCACGCATACGCTGCTCAAGGGCGGGAAGGTCTTCTTCCCTCATAGTAGTCGATGCAAGAAAATCGTAGAAGAAGCCAGTATCCGTTGCAGGACCTATGGTAAACAACGTATCCGGAAAGAGTTCCGAAATCGCCTGAGCCAAGAGGTGTGCTGACGAGTGCCTAATCTGTTCAAGTTCGTATTTCATCGACGTATCCTTTTCCCTCTAAATAATAAGGGCCGTATGCGCTTGCAACAACTGAAGTTGCTACACTCTACGTAAAGTACCAATACACTACACCGTTAGTGTATCAGGTCGATGATTTTTTTCCAGTTAAAGCTCTTCTTTAAGTCTACTGAAAGTGATTAATGCCCTAGTCACAAAAACTCCCGCCACCTCACATCTTTTTTGGCAACAATTCTAAAGTAAAAGCACGTAGAAAATTCACCTACTCCGCTCATCCAGAGTGTTTTTTCGAAGAAAAAATGTATCTCGCAGAGATAGTTTACCCTGAGCCTGTCGAAGGGAATGGATAAGAGCGGCAAACTAGCTTAAAACTTCTTTTTACTAAGCTCTGGGAGTTGATTTAATTTTTTTGCGACAAGTGCTTCTTTCTTTTTTCTTGACCAACCCTTTATTTTTCGCTCAACCACAAAAGCCTCATCGCGTGTTTGAAAGTTATCAGAAAAAATCAGTTCTACGGGGCGCCGTCGCGCAGTATAAATGCACCCATTTCCATCGCAATGATCTGCGATTCTTTTTTCAATATTGTCAGTATGCCCTACATAAAAAGATCCATCAGCGCAACGAAGAACATAGACGTAAAAGCCTTCCATATACTCCTCTAATTTTTTACCGCTCTTATCCATTCCCTTCGACAGGCTCAGGGTAAACTATCTCTGCGAGATACATTTTTTTCTTCGAAAAAAACACTCTGGATGAGCGGATTAAAGTTATTTTTATCGATAAAGATATAGAGAGTGAATAACGAGCAAATATCTTACCTTTTTACCAGCTGTCAACACCACCGCCACCACGGCCACCACCAGAAAAGCCGCCACCGCCTCCTCCTGAAGACGTTTTAGACGTTGGAAGTGGAATATTAACATCTGACGCAAATGAACTTAAATCGGACGCAAAAGCATCAAGCGCTGCATAGGTCAAAATTCTCCCTGCGTACCAGGTCGGCATATAGGGGTTCCCCACTTCTTCAAGATGCTTGAAAACTGGTGCAAATTGCCGTGTCCACTGCCGCTCGGCATCAAGCGCGATCGCATAAGGAAGATATGTTTCGTAGAGCTCAGGCGTTCTCACCGGCGGTGTCCCAATAATATCAAGTCGCTCCGTCTCCGCCGCCAACAAGAACATCTTAAAACCCTTAATCTCATCACGAAGCTTACAGCCTTCATACGTATAGGAACGCAAAAGAAAAATAAAAAGCGCAACAAGCCCAAAAAGCATAATCGGCACTAACGGATTAAGCCATCCGTCAAGTAACAGCGCCAACAATGTCGTTACCGCACTCGCAACTCCACCGATAACACCATACCGTACCTGAAAATCAAAATAGGGCTTAAACTGTTTCCAGAGAGACGAACGTAAACTATCTGCAGCGGCAGCCACATACCCACGCCCCTGCTGCGATAACTGCACGGTATTTGACGCACTAAAAAGCCGCGCCAACATATCTTTATAAATCTCTTCGGTAGGGACTCGAGGAGCAGATTCTTCAGTCTCTGCGACACGAACAATCGTATAGGTACCCTTGCTGAGCCAACCAGGTTCAAACTCAATTTTAATAAAGCCTTTTACCGCAAGCGAGACCAGTTCTGCTGCAAGTTGACGTGAGTCATAACCCATATGAAGAAGATAACGCCCACCAGAAGGCAGAATAGTCGCTGGCGGATAAAAAAGAGGAATCACCGGACCAACCGTCTGCGTTGCCCGCACACGCCGCCAGACAAGGATATAAAAAATTAATAATCCAAGAAAGACAAAGAAAAAAAGCGTAAGCCCCGGATTATCACACACAAACCACCAGATTTCTTGCAACCGTGATGGCCGTTGTATAATTCCTTTCTGCCACGTAAGAGAGACAGAAAGCCCCTCAAATGGACCCAATGGTGCCGTTGTTTCTACGACCAGTGTTTTTTCACCCGTCCCAAAAAACGTATACGATTTCCCCTGCGCCCCAAAAGGACCCGTATAGCCAGAAAGAGAAATCTGTTTTACAGAAAGTGCATCGGGCAGAATAAAAGTAGCCCGCGCTTTGAGAATCGGCCATCTTGTCTTAAGACCCGTCACATTCCAAAAAAGCTCGTCCCAGCGAGGATCATCAAAAAGAAGTTGCCGGCTCGTCAAATAGGTAATCACATACTGATGCCGCCCAGGCGTTAAAAAGCGATCTTCGCTCCCCATTCTCAGAAGCTTCCCCCCATGTGTTGAAAGCATTTTATAGGGCTCTTGCTCACCATCACGCACAACTGATTTCACCAAGAATAAGACCGAGTAGTTTGTACCACTCGGCCCCTGATATTCAGTAGGAAACTCACGCACAATCCCGTGCTTTAAAATCGCATCACCAAGAACGTAGTCAATCCGCTCCGTAATAAGAAGCTCACCAGAATTTTGAATACGTATCGTCGCATCAAAAAGTGCAATATATTCACTCGGCCCTGCCCCAAGCAGAGACGAGGCTAAAGCGCAACAAAACGCCAGATAACGACCGTTCATAGAAAGAACCTCGCAACAATGGCTTTAATTAAAATTGGATACGAGGCGCATTCCGTTCTTCAGCAGAATCAAGCTCAAAATATTTGGCAGCAACAAAACCCGTGATACCCGCAATAATACGCGATGGGAACATGTTCACCAACACATTAAAGTTACGTGCAGCACCATTGTAGTAGCGGCGTGCAAGCTGTAAATCTTGCTCTAAAGCCCCAAGATCTGTTTGCAATGACATAAAGTTTTCATTCGCCTTAAGCTGTGGATAATTTTCAGCAACCGCAAAAAGCGTTTTAAGCGCCGAAGTAAGTTGGCCTTCTGCTTGCGCTTTTTGCGCAACATCAGTCGCCTGCATCGAAAGTGAACGCATACGCGCAATGTTTTCGAGCACCTCTTTTTCGTGAATACTATACTGCTTTACAACCGCAACCAGATTCGGAATCAAATCATACCGCCGTTTGAGCTGCACATCAATGCCACTCCATGCTTCATCAAGCAATGCTTTTACACGCACAAGCGCATTGTAACCCTGCATAAACCAGATGCCAATAACCACCACAAATCCAAGCAACCCGAGAAGAACCATCATAAGCGATGACATCGTTGACTCCTTACGTTTAAAAAATTGATAACTTTAACCTCTATTCTGCATCCCCTTATTCTTAGTTTATCCTGTTTAAATCACTTCTGGCAAGCGGCATTGACCACACTAATCCTAGTTGCAATAAAGAGTTTTGACGCCTACGTTTAGAGTAATTGAGCGGCGAGGTCACTCAGCTCGCTTCGTTCACTTTTTTCGAGGAACACAGAACCAAAAATGCGCTGTCCTTTAAATCGTTCATTTGTCACGACAAGACCGTTACTGGCAAAATCAAGGTAGGGTGAATCGATCTGATACGGGTCACCGGCCAAGACAATTTTTGAGCCTTCGCCAACGCGCGTTACTAATGTTTTGACTTCATGCGGTGTCAAATTTTGCACCTCATCAATCAAAATATACTGCTTTGGGATAGAACGACCACGCATGTAAGTAATTGCTTCAAGGCTCAAGCGATCTTCTCGCATCAGTTCTTCAATTGTTGGAAAACCATGCGCACCATCTTTTCCCCCTTTACCTTTGCCTCGGCGGACTTTTCGTTCACCGTCTTTTGCATCAAAAGCTCCTTCATGTACACCGCGCTCAGAGCTTGAGTGTGCTCTGCTTGCAATAAACTCCCAGTTATCGCGCACCGGCTGCATCCACGAATAAAGTTTTTCTTGCATATCGCCCGGCAAATACCCAATATCACGACCTAATGGTTCAACAGGACGGGCAACTAATATCTTCTTATACGCATGTTCAATCAAAAGCTTATGGAGCGCCGACACCAAAACCAAGAACGTTTTCCCTGTCCCGGCAGGACCAAAAAGTGCCACCAATTGAATATCGTCATTAAAAAGGAGATCAAAAGCCATATACTGCTGTGGGTTACGGGGCACAATCCCCCAGAGACCCCGCGGAGCAACCACCGACTTAAAGACTTTTTCGCCACAGTACCGGAATATACGATAATTTTCGGGATTGCGTTCGCTCACGAGCTGCACGTATTCATTGTAAAAAAGCTGATGATCGTTCAAGACAGCTTGTAAAATCGAGGGCTGATCATGCTGCAATTCGCCCGCATGCACGGGAACTGAAATCCAGCCTTTATAAAAATCATCTTCAGCAATATGCTCGCGGCGATAGTCTTCAGCCAGAAGCCCAAGTGCATCGGCCTTCACCCGCATATTAAGATCTTTTGATATAAAATGAACTTCAAGGTCATGCTTCTTTCGCATGCTCAAGGCAATAGAAAGAATCTTATTATCGTTCTCACTCAGATCGAGTCCAAATTCAGCCATATCTGCTGGCGCTAAAAGAATCTGGATTGTTGCACCATCTTCAAGCACTACGCCTTCTGATAAAGAACCCCGCTCACGGAGCTTGTCGAGCGTTCTAATCGCCTCTCGCGCATTCCGTCCACGCGCCGATGTTTCGGTTTTAAATTTGTCTAATTCTTCAAGAACCGGCATTGCTATACCTATCCATGCGCCTTTAAAGGCAAATAATGCACGTGCATCATGAATTAAGACGTTGGTATCAAGTAAATAAAGTTTTTTCTTCATGCAAAAGGCCCTCTCTTTTTTGCGGCACCGCTCGTAAAACCCCTTCTCCCTCAATACAACCGCTCATGGTGAGTGTTTTTGCGTAAGCAAAAATGTATCGAACCATCGGGATGAGCGGGGAGGCTGATAGGCCTCCTCAGGGCGAGCGGTATTTACGCTCACGCCATCAGATTAGCACGCGACTCAATCACGCAGCTACGTTTTTTTAAAAAAACTAACGTCGTTGCCACCGCCCCATAAAATCTTGCGTCAAACGCCCTTGCAACTGAAGATTAAAAAGACGCTCCTGAAGCTCCTGAAAAGAACAGCCGAGCTGCTCAAGAAGATCATCAAAGCTCTGCGGTTCGGCACATATCCGCTCAAGCTCGTCACCAAACACCAGCGCTCCCTGCGCTTCGCCCGATTTTTCGTCCCTCTTTTCAGAAAGCTCTTCTCCCTCGCCACATGCACGCAAAATATCACGTGCTGATGAAACTAAGAATGCCCCATCCCTTAAAAGAGCATGACAACCAGCGCTCAACGGATCGGTAATCGCACCAGGCACCGCACCAACTTCACGTCCTTGTTCAAGCGCAAAGAATGCGGTTATTAAGGCGCCACTCTTTTCTGCAGCCTGTACTACCACTGTCGCTTTACAAAGCCCTGCAATAATTCGATTGCGGGCCGGAAAATTCCCCGGCATCGCCTGCATCGTTAAGGGGAAAGGACTAATTACCGCCCCACCCATTTCTCGCATACGCATAAAAAGTCGTTTGTTCGACGCAGGATACGGGTACAAAAGCCCCGAGCCAATCACCGCCGCTGTTTTTCCTCCTGCATCAAGCGTTGCGGTATGTGCAAGCGTGTCAGCGCCAAGCGCGCCACCACTCACCACACTCCACCCCGCCTGCACAAGGTCAGGCACCAATACATCAATCACCTGCCGTGCATACCCCTGCGCAGCGCGAGAGCCAACAAGAGCAACCGACGATGAAAATTGAGAGAGCTCAATGCCCCACCAATAGAGAACAATAGGCGGATAATGAATCTGCTTTAAAAGCTCAGGATACGCTTCATCCGCAAGCGTACAGCACAGAACATCATGCTTGGCAATAAACTCAAGCTCCTGTTCCAAAAGCGCCCGCTCACGGAGCCCTTTAACAACAACCTCAGCCACTGCAAGCGAAAGGTGAGCGCGAGCAACAAAATCGCTCGCTGACCAGAGATAGAGATCATCCAGTTTTTCTGTACTCACCACTTCGCAAAGTCGCGCAACCGTTGCCGGACCAATGCCAGGAATCAGAGAAAGATGTAACAGCGTCCGGTTCATACGTGTTTATGCACCTTTTACAGGTTCATTTTGTCCACGATCTGGCGTTACCACCTCATCGCCTGCACTTTCTTCAACACCGTCAACCACAGAAATTCCCATCAGTTTTTGCTCAGGCGAAAGACGAATAAGACGAACACCGGCGGCTTGACGCCCCATAGTACGAATCTCTTTTGGAAGAAGACGAATAATTTTTCCTGCTGCGTCAATCATTAAAAGACTTGACGTATCATCAACAATCGCAAGCCCAATAACTTTTCCGTTACGAGCTGTTGCAGGAATTGTACGTACACCCAATCCACCACGATGCGCAATACGAAAATCAGCAAAGCTCACCCGTTTACCATAGCCTCGCTCAGTTGCAAACAGGAGATCGCCTTGATCTGAAACAACTTCCATACCAATAACAATATCACCTTCACGGAGCTTAATACCACGGACACCCGCAGCTTGTCGTCCCATAGACCGAACTTCTGCTTCATCAAATCGGATACCCTGTCCCTTTTGCGTAGCAAGCACAATCGAATCTTTTCCAGAACTTAAATTACAGAAGGCTAGTTCATCACCATCACGCAACGAGACCGCACGAATTCCGGTGCTCCGTACTGCGCTAAACTCAGATGCAGCCGTACGCTTAATAACACCAAGCTTTGTCACGAGTACTAAAAATTTACTTTCAAAATCACGAACACAGAGTAGCTTAACGACCTGTTCACCCTGCTGCAACGGCAGAATATTAACAATCGCACGCCCTTTTGCAATACGAGATGCTTCAGGGATTTCAAAAACACGCTTTGTATAGATACGACCAAGATTAGTGAAGAACATCAGTTCATCATGGTTACGTGTTGCAAAGATATCCTGAACAACATCGTCTGCTTCGTCGAGAGCCGCCATGCCCTGTTTGCCTTTACCACCACGATGCTGAACGCCATACAGTTCGAGTTGAACACGTTTGATGTATCCTTTACGCGTCAACGTCACGACCACACTGTCATCGGGAATCAGATCTGCATCGGTAAGCTCATCGGCAGCACCCTCAATACGAGTACGCCGCGTATCGCCATAGACCTCTTTGCATTCAACCAACTCTTTACGGATCTCTGCCCGAAGTTTTTCAGGATCATCCAAAATGCTCTTTAAGAACGTAATCAACTCACGAAGCCGTTCAATTTCTGCAAAAATCTTATCCCGCTCAAGACCCGTTAACCGCTGAAGTCGCATTTCAAGAATCGCTTTTCCCTGCACTTCAGAAAATTGGAATGCTTGAGCAAGCCGCGCCAATGCCTCATCTGCATTCGACGATGTTTTGATCAGCCGTACAACTTCATCAATATTATTAAGCACCATCACAAAACCATTGAGAATATGCTCACGATCACGCGCACGTTCAAGATCATACTCGGTACGTCGATAGACAATTGTCCGACGGTGAGTAATAAACTCTTCAACCAGGCGCCGAAGCGAGAAGATCAGTGGACGATTATCAAGAAGTGCGAGCATCAAAATACTGATCGACGTCTGCAAATTCGTGTGCTTGAAAAGCTGATTGATAACAACGTCTGGAATTTCACCACGGCGCAATTCAATAACAACGCGCATACCCTTTTTATCAGATTCATCGCGAATATTGGAGATGCCCTCAATCACCTTGTCTTTTACCAGGTCAGCAATCTTAATAATAAGGTCTGCTTTAATAACCTGATACGGCAACTCAGTAATCACAAGCGCTGCGCCTTTTTTGGTTTCTTCAGCAGCAATCACACCACGCACAATCACATTTCCACGACCAGTACGATATGCCTGCACGATTCCAGACCGGCCACAAATCACACCACCCGTAGGAAAATCAGGCGCAGGAATTAGCTTAAAAAGCTGTTCTTCCGGAATAGTTGGATTGTCGAGCATTGCTAAACAACCATCAATCACTTCGCTCAAGTTGTGCGGAGGAATCGACGTCGCCATACCAACCGCAATACCAGACGTTCCATTGACAAGCAACTGAGGAAATCGACTGGGTAAAATAACTGGCTCAACCGTTGAATCATCAAAGTTTGGAACAAAATCAACTGTTCGTTTTTCAAGATCAGCAAGGATTTCTTGCGAAATTTTCTGCATCCTGACTTCAGTGTAACGCATCGCTGCGGCATTATCGCCGTCAATTGAACCCCAGTTACCCTGGCCATCCAAAAGAGGATAACGCTTAGAAAAGTCTTGCACCATACCCACCATGGTATTGTAGACCGCTTGGTCACCATGAGGGTGGTATTTACCTAAGACTTCACCAACGACGCGCACGGATTTATGGTAGGGGCGGTTATAAAAAAACCCAAGCTGATGCATGGTATAGAGTACCCGTCTATGCACGGGCTTTAAACCATCACGCACATCGGGAATCGCGCGGCTCACCACTACCGACATCGCATAGTCAAGAAATGAAGACTGTAATTCTTCTTCGATTAAAACCGGCTTTGTATGTTCTTGCATGAGGGGCCCTTCTTCTGCAATGCTGGCAAATAAAATCTTTTATAATAGTTTGTAGTATACAACACCGTGGACGAATGCTCAATCACTGACCCTATAAAAAAAGAGTGCTTTTCTCAATAGAAAAACACTCTTTTTTTAGATCTGTAATAGAATTAACTCCACAGCCCCCATTGCCACTCGTCCTTACTCTAAATTATGGAAGCTTGACCAAGACAACGGTCACATCATCGTTTGTTTTACTTGAAAAACCAGACTCTTTAGGCACAATACCTTGCTGAGCTTTCTTCCAACCTTTTTCGGCTGTTTTACAAAGATTTTCGGCAATTGCTTCAACCGTAGTTTTATTCTCAATAAGATTATCAAACATGACATAATATTGGCTATTGCTGTATTCCGAAATTCTCCCAATTACAAAGGCTAATCCATCCCACAATCCATCCGATCCAATTAAAATCGAATTCACGGCAGACCGATCAAGAACTTGAACCTCAGGAGTAGCGATAATTCCCGTCAATTTTATCCATTCATTAGTCTTCTGATTAAAAGAAAAATCGCCAAAAGCACGGGATGTCTCAAACCCGCAGACGCGATCTTTTTTTATCGAAAGCACATCCTCTATCTTTTTACCACTCGTTCTTGCAGCCTCTATAATACGCTTTTCTTCGGTTTTATTATCTGGCCTATGCTGGCCAAGAAAGAAGTGGGTGATTCCAGAAACACTCATCGCCTGAGAATCACCAATATAGGCCACAAATACTTTTTCTCCTTGTGGTGGAATGATAACAACCGTTGCCGTTGAACCTGCTGTCTCCCCAAGAGATTCATCAAGTTCATCAAAGTTTTCGTACTTTGATACATTTTTCAGAAAATCTGCATCCTGTTCTTCAAACACCTGAACAATTTTCTGTTTAATCGCCGTTTCGTCGTTGAGATTTGGCAATGTTGAAATCGCATTATAAAGACGACCTAAAAATTCCTTACTCAAAGCCTCAGCAATCTGTGAACCACCATGGCCATCAAAAACACCGCTTAAAAAATATCCTTCTTTTTCGAGCACTGCAAAGCGATCTTCGTTTTTGTAGAGCGGCTTAAGGCACTCTACATGCTGAATCGCCGAAAGCTTTTTTTTCTCAATCTTTTCTTCAATCTTTTTCTCGATTTTTTCTTCAATTTTTAATTCCGGCTGTTCGCTCTCCACAACCACATCGCATGCGCGTGCAAATTCTTCAAACGTATTCTCAGTCGCCAAAAGCTGCGGAGCTGCCAAAGCACAAAAAATCAACCATAAATTTTTATAAACCATATCTTCTTTCTCCCGGTCGTAGCCACTCTCTTTTAGGTACTCTTT